>JYMV01050386.1_pt1 | contig 19327 bp, 16 predicted proteins | sample 338911 | NCBI WGS metagenome assembly JYMV01 (sample SAMN03354496, study PRJNA234377) | hydrothermal vent metagenome | biome: Deep sea; feature: Hydrothermal plumes at the Eastern Lau Spreading Center, Western Pacific Ocean; material: Seawater | place: Tonga | collected 2009 | depth 2000 m m
TTCTACAGCAGGAGGAGGTGCTTCAGGTTGGGTTGGCGGCGACTGAGCGCAGCCGGCGAAGAAGTAAAGGAGTCCGGCAAGAAGTAACAGGTATGAATTATTAATCTGCAGAGGATTCTCCATGGATGGTTTCACAGAGTGCAGCCAGCGCTTGGGGATAGACCTCAGGCGGGTGCCCGTTGTGAGTGGATACAGCACTCTCCGCAAAGATAGAGCCTTCTTGGTACCGGTCGGGATCAAACTGTTCCGTGAAGAATATCTCGGCGAAGGGTGTGCCGGTGAGCTTCAGTGTGTCGAGGATATCGTGCCCGCAGCGGGCCCACGGTCCGGGAGCAAACAGGAGTCCGTCAGCCTTATTACGGTTCCGCAGGAGAAACGTAATCGCTTTGGCGGCATCGTGCGTCTGCAGAATTTTGAGAGTTGTCTCCAACTCCCTAGCCTTACGCCGGAGCGCACGATTGACCTTGTCCAGTGTAACCCGTTCCCCGATCTGCGCGGATCGGACGCTTATCAGATTAAGGTTGGGACCGTGAAGCACCAGAATTTTCGTCTGCGATTCTGATTGTTTTTGTGTCAACTTTTTTATCCCCTTTTTTATTGATACCATGAGTGAGAAAATATAAATTTCCTTCGTATAATTTAGGGGTAATTTAATAAAGGAGTAAAGATGAACACACAACAGGATCAAAATTTGTCTGAGTCTGAGGAGAAAGATAAAGAATACATCTCGGTTGTTACCTGTGATATGGAGGGCCGGATCGAAACTTTCGGTGAAGGTGCAACTAAAATCTTTGGGTATTCCCCGGAGGAAGTGATTGGGAAAAAGCGTGTTTCGGCTTTTTCGCCCGGGAAAGTTGTACTGGGTCATGTGAATACCTGGCTCAAGACTGCCTGTGAGAAGGGTGAGTTTGAGACGGACACAACCTTTATTCACAAAGATGGTCACTCGATTCCCGCTCACATCCGGATCACTCCAACCTTCAGCATTGTTGACGGAGTAAAGACCCAGATCGGCTACTGCGGAAAAACCAAAGTTCTTGAAGGTGTGGACCCGAAAACGACCATGCCCAAGGATCCGTGGTGGATAAAAATGCTATCTGCCCTGGTAATCACGAGGCTCCCGTTCCTTTCTGCCACGTGGATTCCCGTCATTCTGGGGGCTGTCTGGGTCTTCAACGGCGGTATTGCGAATCCGAGAGTGTTTGACTGGTCGCTGTTTGGTGTTGTGTTTTTGGGTGCCTCCTTTCTCCATCTGGCAGCCAACACGTTCAATGACTACTTTGACTGGCAGGCCGGAACCGATCAGGCAAATAACGACTACTTTCTGCAGTATACCGGAGGTTCCCGCGCCATTGAACTGGGGATCATCACCGAGAAGGGACTTTTTCGACTGGCCAGCAGTTTTATCGTTCTGGCGGCGGTCTGCGGAATTGCAGTCATGTTCGGCCCGTGGAGCCGTGGCTTGGACCTCCTCTATTATGCTGCTGCCGGGGCACTGGGCGGCTTTTTCTACACGGCGCCTCCTCTTAAGCTTTCTGCCCGGCGTGGACTGGGAGAATTGACCATTGGACTGCTTTTCGGTCCCGTTCTTACCATGGGCACTGTCTATGCCCTTACAGGCATCCACTCCCAGGCAGCTTTTCTGGTGGGAATTCCAGTTGGATTGCTGACTATTTCTATCCTCTGGGTGAACGAGTTCCCGGATGTTCCCTCCGACATCGCCACGGGGAAAGTTCATCTCGTGGCTGCCCTCGGGATAAAAAATGCCCGCTGGGGATATCTGACGTTGATGGCAGCTTGTTTTGTGGTCATCTACCTGCTCTACCAGAATGGGGTGGTGAATCAGGGCGCACTCCTGAGCCTGATTGTCCTACCGGCTGCGGCCTATCTTACTTACAGGGTATTCAGCGACTATGACAAAAGGGAACTGGCAAAAACCTGTGCTAACACCATCTATTTCCAGATGGTCGCTGGACTGCTTCTCATTTTGGGTATTTCTCTTCTTGGGTGATGAGCATGCTGGTGTTTTCGTCAGAGGAGTTAGAGTAATAAACGGTGACTTTGAAGAAAAGCCATTTAAAAGAGCCCCGCTTTCGGGGCTCTTTTTTTATGGAGACATATTGGGGATATTGGACACTAACCATTTCCGGGTGGTTGAATGACTGGCGGTAAAAAAGCCGTTCTACTCTTAGAAGACGGCCGCTCATTTCACGGCTGGAGCTTTGGAACAAAAGGTGAAACAGCTGGTGAAGTTTGTTTTAATACCGGGATGACCGGGTATCAGGAGATTTTGACTGATCCTTCCTATTGCGGTCAGATTGTCACTATGACTTCTCCCCACATAGGCAACTATGGGGTAAACCCTGCAGACGTTGAATCGGATCGCATACAGGTGGCCGGGTTTGTGGTGCGGGAAGAGACAGTAGTTCCGTCCAATCACCGCGCTGCGCAGTCTGTGGGAGATTACCTCAGGGAATCAGGAATTGTCGGTATTCAGGGAATTGACACTCGAGCACTAACGAGACACATCCGCGATAAAGGTGCCATGAACGGAATTATCTCCACGGAAGATGCCGAAATTGAGAGTCTCACCGAAAAGCTGAAAAAAGTTCCTTCCATGGATGGATTGGATCTGATACCAAATGTTACATGTGGTAAATCTTATAACTGGGAAAACGATGAATCTGGTGGAAGACAGAACTTCAAAGTAGCCTGTTTGGATTACGGCATCAAGTGGAACATCCTACGCCTCTTGACAGTTTACGGCTGTGATGTGACCGTCTTTCCTGCTACCACGACAGCCGATGATTTATTGGATTGGAATCCGGACGGTGTTTTTCTCTCCAACGGGCCAGGTGATCCGGCTGCAGCCACGTATGCCATCGAAATGGTGAAAAATATATTGGGTAAAACACCTATTTTCGGAATATGCCTTGGGCACCAGATTCTGTCACTTGCGCTGGGAGCGGAGACTTACAAACTGAAGTTTGGACACCGGGGGATTAATCATCCGGTAAAGAATCTGGAAACCGGAAAAGTGGAGATCACCAGCCAGAACCACGGATTTTCCGTGGAATTAGACAGTCTGCCGGGGAACGTGATTCCTACTCATGTAAACCTGAATGATAACACTTCGGAAGGGATTCGATGCAGGGATATTCCTGCCTTCTCAGTCCAATACCATCCTGAGGCAGCTCCTGGTCCTCACGATTCCCGATACCTGTTTCAGCAGTTTGTAGGATTGATGCAGGAGTCTCTCCAATGAGTTCTGCCAATAATGTAGTGCTCAGTATAAAAAACGTCAGCAAAGCCTTCAAGGAGATTAAAGCCGTTGATGATCTTAGTTTTGATGTGCATGCCGGCGAGATCTTTGGCTTTCTAGGACCAAACGGCGCTGGGAAGTCTACCACGATTCGTTTGATGCTGGGATTGATACGGCCGGACGCCGGGGATGTGGAAATCTTTGACAAATCAGTAACTCAGCATCGTAACGGATCTCTGCACGGTGTTGGCGCTCTCATCGAAGATGCGGCCTTCTACAAGAATATCTCCGCACGAAAAAATCTGGAGATTTTAGCCCGGCTGGCTGGTGGTTCCGGCAAAAGGATTGACGAGGTTCTTGATATTGTTGATTTATTGCCCCGGGCGGAGAGCAAAGTGAAGACATACTCCCACGGAATGAAGCAGCGCCTGGGAATTGCTCAGGCACTCCTGCACGAGCCGAAACTCCTCATTCTGGATGAACCTACTACCGGGCTTGATCCCCATGGCATGAAGGAGGTTAGGGAACTTATCGTCCAACTGGCGGAAGAAGGCATAACCATTTTCCTCTCATCGCATCTTCTTCATGAAGTGGAACAGACGTGCACAGCTATGGCCATTTTGAATAAAGGGCAGTTGGTGACCACGGGAAGTGTTAAAAAGCTGTTAGCGGATACAGAAATATTCCAAACGGAGATTAAAGCGAGACCTGTTGAAAAAGCGAGAGTAGTGCTGGAACACCTCGACTCTGTCAGTCAGTTAACTGTCGAAGAAGATGTGATTAAAATTGCTGTTGCGGCTGTAAACCTATCTAAAGTTACGAAAGCGCTGGTTGAGAGCGGCATTGAGGTAGATTCGGTGGTGCCGCGAACTTCACTGGAGGATTACTTTCTATCTCTAACAGGTGACCAAGACAGTTGAAGCTGATGATATCACTGATCAAGAATGAGTTGATCAAGATTTCTTCAAAGTGGCGGAGCTTCATAGGATTTATAGCCATTGCCGTTCTTATGCCTCTCGTTATGTGGGGATTCAGTGTAGGCGGAAGTGAGATACACGACGATATGACCCGTCAGCTCGAGGGGAGCTTTATTATTGTCGGCTCTGTGTTCAACGGTTTCCTCGCCACCTACTTTGTGATGAATTTCCTCTGGGTACATATTCCATTTCTGGTGACTCTGGTAGCAGGTGATGTAGTGGCTGGTGAGGGGGCCGCCGGGACGTTCCGAATTTATCTCACACGGCCGGTTTCGAGAATGAAGATCATGCTCTCTAAGCTGTTGGCAACCTATCTCTACACTTTGGCACTAGTTGGATTCTTTGCTCTAATGAGTCTTGGGTTAGGTACAATCTGGTTAGGTACCGGCGATCTGGTTGTCTTTGATGACGGTATTTTAATTCTATCAGCTGAATTGGCTTGGCCCCGATTTACCCTCGCCTTTATTTTGGCTACAGTTGCTCTCTGTACAGTTGCTTCCCTCTGTTTTATGTTTTCAGCTATGGTAAATAACGGCATCGGTCCAGTCATTGGATCAATGGCCATCGTGATAATCGGACTTGCAATTGCAACAATACCGCTTGATCTTTTTGAAAATCTCAGTCCCTATCTCTTCACAGATTATATTGATATCTGGAACCTTGCCTTCCGTGATCCAATTCCATGGGATGAGATTGGTAAAAGTCTTCTGATACTGGGACTCTACGCGACGGCGTTCTCAGGTATCGGTTTTGCCGTATTTCTGCGCAAGGATATTCGTACATGATTAGAATATCGTACAGAAGAATTTGGCTTATCCTGTTCTGTGTGGTTTGCGTCCTTCGAGCCGATGAGCCGAAACTTCCCACTGTAGAGGATATCGTTCAAAACGTTAGTAGTCAATTCCAGAAAGTAGAAGACTACTCAGTAACCATTGGACTAAAAGTGGATATGCCTCATATACGTATGCCCAGTAAAAAGCTTCAATTCTATTTCAAACAACCGGATAAGATTAAAATTAAGGCTGCCGGATTTGCAATTGTCCCTAAAACCGGATTAGGGGGATCAGGAGTGGAGCTTTTAGCGCTATTGGATTCTGCCCGTGTGCTCCGCCAAGACAATCGCGGCGAAAGGATATACTGGGTATTGACAGGAACAATTAATCCTGATTCTTTGAATACTGGCTCTTGGCACGGAGGTGGGGCAGAATTTGGTAGAGAGATAATTATCACAATATGGGTGGACAGCGAGAGATGGGTAATTGGCTATATAGAGACAGTTGTAGATTCCGTTCAGGCTTTTTCAGTTTCGTCTGTTTATGCAGAGCATAATGAAGGTATCTACCTGCCTATGGTAACCGAGATTCTGATCTACACATCTTTGCTTAGGGGGATGACATACCGGCGGCCATCTGAGGGACCCTTAGGAGATCGACATGATTTCACCGAAGGAGAATCAGATGCTATGGGCAGAATACGAATGGAGTTCCACAACTATAAAATCAACATAGGTTTAAAGGATGGAATATTCCTTGAGAAGTAGATGTGCCTAAACGTAACGATATAAACTCAATTCTGATTCCGGGTGCAGGTCCAATTGTAATAGGACAGGCATGCGAATTTGATTATTCCGGTACACAAGCTGCCCGGGCACTTAAGGAAGAAGGCTATCGTGTCATCCTGGTGAATTCTAATCCTGCAACTATCATGACAGATCCTAACTTGGCTGACGCCACATATATAGAGCCAATAACTCCTGATTATGTTACCGCTGTAATAGAAAAAGAGAAGCCGGATGCTATTTTACCCACAGTCGGGGGTCAGACTGCACTGAATTTGGTTATGGACCTGCACAAAAAAGGAATACTGGACGATTATGATGTTCAGTTAATTGGTGCGCAGGTGGACGCCATCGAAAAGGCAGAAGACAGGGAAAAATTCAAGGAAGCCATGGATGCGGTAGATATTACCACCGCAAAAGGTGGATTTGTCCATTCCTGGCAGGAAGCGGAAGAGCTGCTTGAAACAATGAGCTTTCCTATTATAATTCGTCCATCCTTTACATTGGGTGGCACTGGCGGGTCTGTTGTCTACAACGGTGAAGAGTTTCAGGAATTGCTTGAGAATGGACTAAGTGCTAGCCCCATAACTGAAGTACTGATGGAAGAGTCACTGCTTGGATGGAAGGAATTCGAACTGGAAGTCATCCGGGACAGAGCGGATAATGCTATTATCATCTGTTCCATAGAAAATGTTGATCCCATGGGAGTACACACCGGCGATTCCGTAACAGTAGCGCCGGCCATGACACTCACGGACAAGGAATACCAACAGATGCGGAACTGGGCCATACTTTGTCTACGAACTATAGGAGTTGAAACGGGCGGATCCAATGTACAGTTTGCCGTTAATCCTGAAGATGGTCGTATGATTATTATTGAAATGAATCCAAGGGTAAGCCGATCATCTGCTCTGGCCAGTAAAGCAACCGGATTCCCAATTGCAAAAGTAGCCGCTAAATTGGCAGTGGGTTTCACGCTGGATGAACTTCCGAACGATATCACCGGAAAAACACTGGCGGCATTTGAGCCAACTATGGATTATGTGGTAACAAAAGTTCCCCGTTTTGATTTTGAGAAGTTCCCCTCTGCATCAGGGCATTTAGGTGTGCAGATGCAGAGCGTGGGTGAAGTGATGTCTATCGGGCGGACATTTCGGGAAAGCCTGCAAAAAGCATTCAGATCATTAGAGGTAGGGCTGGATGGATTGGAGCCGAAACCGCCGGCTGAAGGGGATTTAGATGTGAGTCGGGCACGTTCATTGGATATGTCCACCTTGCGATACGCCTCAGCTTTTCGATTGCTGAAAGTACGTCAAGCATTTCTTGAAGGCGAATCAGTTGATGATGTCTACAATGTGACCAAAATAGATCCATGGTTTTTACGCCAAATTGAACAGATAACTATTATGAATAATGTAGAGACGTTACATGCAGATTCTCTACGTGAATTGAAACAGAACGGTTTTTCTGATAAGCAAATTGGCCGAATGACAGGGGAAACAGAATTAGAAGTCCGCAACAAACGAAAAAAGGAAAATATTTATCCTTCCTACAAAGTTGTGGACACTTGCTCCGCAGAATTTGAAGCCCAAACGCCTTACTGTTATTCCACTTATGATGAAGAAAATGAGATAACTCCGCTGGAAGGAAAGTCTCGGGGATCCTCTGGAAAGGTGATGATTCTTGGCGGCGGCCCCAATCGCATTGGACAGGGGATTGAGTTTGACTATTGCTGCGTACAGGCGGTTTTTGGCCTTCAGGACTTGGGATATAAAACTATCATGGTCAACTGCAATCCTGAAACGGTGAGTACAGATTTCGACTTAGTGGATCGCCTCTATTTCGAGCCCGTAACCTATGAAGATGTGCTCAACATAGTGGAATTTGAGAAGCCGGACGGGGTGGTGGTACAGTTTGGCGGACAGACACCTCTGAAAATTGCCAATGCCCTGGCAAACGCAGGAGTGCCCATCATCGGCACATCACCGGAGAGTATAGATCTTGCTGAAAACAGGGAAAAGTTCGGCAGCATTCTTGATAAACTTAAGATTACATGTCCCAAGTACAGCACAGGTAGAACACTTGATGAGGTTGTTGCAGCTGCTGAACGGATCGGATATCCTGTATTGACACGCCCCAGTTATGTGCTTGGAGGGCGAGCTATGGAAATCGTCTATTCTAAGGAACAACTGATTGACTACATTGCAAGATCTGCAGATGTGACGGAAGGGCATCCAATTCTGATTGATGAATTTTTAGAAGATGCCTTTGAGTTTGATGTGGATGCTCTATGCGATAGTGAAACAGTCCATATTGGTGGAATCATGCAGCATATCGAAGAAGCTGGCATCCATTCAGGAGATTCCGCCTGTGTATTACCCCCCTATCGCATTACCAGCGATGCCATGGAAGATATTGTTCGGATTACAAAATCGCTCGCCTTGGAATTAAACGTGAAAGGGCTCATCAATCTTCAATTTGCCTTCAAAGATAATCAGGTCTATGTGCTGGAAGTGAACCCAAGAGCCAGCAGGACGGTTCCTTTTGTAAGTAAAGCTACGAATGTACCTTTGGCGCGAATAGCTGTAAAGCTGGCTGTTGGAGAAAAGTTGAAAGGTATGGAGTTGAAGCCGTGGGATGACATTAGCCATATTGCGGTAAAAGAAGCCGTACTTCCCTTTAATAAATTTCCTGAAGAGTCCATTTTTTTGAGTCCGGAAATGAAGTCTACCGGAGAAGTGATGGGGATATCGTCCACATTCGGAGGATCATTCCGGCGAGCGACCATAAGCGCTGGGAGTGCAATACCGGAAAGTGGACAAGTTTTCATTTCAGTCAATGATCAGGATAAAATGAATGCAATTCCTATCGCCCGGGATCTGTCTGAGATGGGTTTTGAAATAACTGCTACTTTTGGGACAGCACGAGAATTGAATCGAAACGGGATCCCCGCTCACCAGATTTTCAAAGTGGGGGAAGGTAGGCCAAATGTTGTGGATGGTATCAAGAATGGAGAAATTCAATTGGTGATCAATACACCCCTTGGGGAGCAATCCCGATACGACGAAGAAGCCATCGGACGGACGTGTATTCAGAAAGGGATCATGGCGATTACAACACTTTCTGCTGCAGAAGCTGCAGTAAGGGGAATCCGGACACAACAACAAAGAGGGTTAGAGGTAAAAAGCCTTCAAGATTATTTCAGACACAGTGAGTAAATATAAACTCTCATCCAGAATTAGTAGAGAGGAAGGACATTACCCAATATATATCCTATTACTATCCCCACTAAAACTGACAGTGTCAACACGCGAGAATTTACAACTTGCCGTGTGTAGCCCTTTTTGATAGCCAGTATTGATACAAAGTAACCCAGTGAGTTTACCAGCCAGAAAAAGGGGATGGATAGAACTTTTACAACGAGAGGTCCAATGATGGGAATCATGGCAATCAGTGCAGCCAATCCTGCAAATGCTTTAGTCAGAAGGCCCAGGACTAAAGTGACGAATGCTACTATCTCTTTCGGTACTCCTAAGTAAACAAGGAGTGGAATCAAGAGCAGAACAAGAATCAATGCAATAAACATTCCTTTTCGTTCTCTGAGTTTCTTTCTGTTTTTGTTTTGAGTTTTCTGTTCCATAAAAACCTCCTATTAATAAAATATCAATTCCTCAAGTTGAAGCACTCATTTCTAGCTAAGATCTTTTTGAGATATTCCTTTCCATTGAACGGGAAGTAGTGGACCTAAAGCACCGAAAATTACAACATACGAACTGTGCCATATTTCAGCCATAAAAAATGAAACCGGTGAAAATTGTCGTTTCATGAGCCGGCTTGAGAGACCTAGTAAAATCCCGTCAGCCATCATCTTGATAAACCAAGGTAATAACCATTCTGCCCTGAAAGTCCATATAGCTATCACTTGTCCAGTTAAGACGGACAGGTTAACGGCCCAGAGAAAAGGGAGCATCATCCGGAATATAAGATTTGTATCCGGCATTCCGTAATAAAGTAGTCCCTTGGATGCAAATCGAAGTCGCTGTTTGACAAAAGCCCCAAGCGTAGATGGCGGAGGGCTCGTGACCATTGATTCCGGAATTAGAATGTTCTTAATTTTCCAACCATTTCCTGCTAACCTGTGCATGAGAAGATCATCATCTCCAGATAATATGTCCTTTGTATCTTTATAACCGCCAACAGCTTCAAAAGCTTTACGTCGTATGGCGAGATTCCGCCCGCTGCAGGAAAGAGGAATTCCTCTTGATATAGCTCCTGCAGCAAGAGCATCTTGTGCCATGGAGTCCAGGAGCAACATATCTCCTAGAATTCCGGAGCTGGTTGATTTAAGCGGGCTGGGGCCTGCGACCATTCCGACTTTCTTATCATAGAAACTTGAAATCATCGTGGTAATCCACGATTTTTCTACACTGCAGTCTCCATCTGTGAACAGCAGAATTTCTCCGTTGGATGCTTCGACAGCACTGTTGAGAGCCCATTTTTTGGGAGCCCAACCTGTAGGAACACGATCAATTGTAATACAATTAATACGTTTATCCCTTCCGCACTGTTCTGAAATTATAGCGCCGGTGGAATCAGTTGATCTGTCGTTCACTACAATAATCTCATACTTATCTTCAGGATAATCCTGATGTTTCAACTGATCTAGTAGTTCACCCAAGTTCTTTTCTTCATTTCGTACTGCCATTAATACAGAGACATCTGGAGTCCCAAGATTTTTCTGTTCGTGTTTAATTTTGTTATCATTCAGCAGCCCCATGGCAAACCAAATTAATAAAATGAAATAGAGTATAATAATAATGGTCAGCAAAATCATCGATTCTGTTTTCCTCCCCATGGTAGAAAATTGCCAAAGAAACTGAGGAGTCCCATAAAAGTAATGTAAGGAATCTGCAGCAAGAACCACAATAGATAGACAGATCTAAGTTCTTGACGATTGAAGAAAGAAGTTCCTTTCAGCATGACTGCACCTTCAACAGCGAATTTTGCACATAGTCCATAACAGACAATAGGTATTAATAGAGGGTTATTAAAGAGCATGAAGGGAAAAGTTAACGAAAGTAGATTAGCCAAGAATGTCACCACGATAATTCCAAAAAAAAGAGGATCTGTTTTCCATACTTGGAGTGTGTCTGTTGCCCAGCGGATCCGCTGTGTTATAAAACCCCATGCTGTCTCCTGAGGTGTACTTTTCACAAAACTGTCAGGATCTGGGGAAAACACAATTTCCCACGATGTTTGCCGCTTAATCTGTTGCATTAAAAGTGTATCGTCTCCGCCAACCTGAGAAGCGAATGCAGAAAAGCCTTCCACTGCATCGAATGCCTGACGTCGGTAGGCGAGATTTTGTCCGGTACAGGCGTAAGGATCTCCGAGAGCGGCAGATCCTCGAGCGGCACTCAAGAGCATTAGGAAGTCCAATGCTTCCAATTTCTGAGTAATTGTGCGAACCGGGGAAGCTTCCGAGTAACCGATTACCATTCCCACATTCTCAGTAAAAGAGGACACCATTGCCGCAATCCAGTTGGAAGAAACAGTGCAATCCGCATCGGTTAAGAGAAGTATTTCTCCTTGAGATTTACGGATGCCAAGATTGAGAGGATGTTTCTTATATCGAAGAGAAGACTCAACTCCTGCTGTACTCAAAAGCTGGAGATTAGAGATATTGCCCATGAAATCATTGACGATCGTTGCCGTATAATCTTGGGATTTATCATCAACTACGATTACCTCAAATAGATCTTCCGGGTATGTTTGCTGCGAAAGATTATTCAGGATATTGACAATATTCTTTGCCTCATTCTTTGCAGGAATAACAATTGAAACAAAGGGTTTTAAAACTGATTGTCTTCCTCCTTTTTTGAACAAACCCGCAAAAAAGAACAGAAGGGTAGCACAGTAAAGGCCGATGATAACTAGGAATATTGTTCCCAGCAAATTTCTCTAGAGTGTCTGAAGTAGTGAGTTAGCGATGATGAAATAGAGTAGGATACCGAGCACATCTGTTGAAGTAGTAACAAAAGGTCCTGAAGCGATGGCAGGATCTATATTGAGCCTTCTCAGGAATATGGGAACCAGTGTTCCGATAGATGTAGCAATTAGCATGGAAGCAAAAATGGCAAATCCAACTACCAGTCCCAGTCTAATTGGTTCACCTATATCGATGAATTTAAGATATGCGACAATTCCGAGAAGGATTCCGTAAAAAACTCCCAGTAGAACACCCACTCGTATTTCCTTGAGGATTATCTTTCCCACCTGAGCAAGCTGTACTCTTCCGGTGGCAAATCCGCGTATGATGATTGTGGAGGATTGGGTGCCGATGTTACCACCCATCCCCACGATTACGGGAATGAAAGCCACCAGCGCAACCATACTCATGAGCATATCCTGATACCAACCTATGATGTAAGCTGCGGCGGTCCCGCCGATCCAGCTGGCGAAAAGCCACGGCAGGCGCAGTCGGGCGTTTTCCCATGTGGATTTCATCAAAATCTCTCGATCCTTCCCGATACCGGCCATCTTGAGAAAGTCTTCTGTTGCTTCCTCTCGGATGACATCCACAACATCATCCACCGTAACAATTCCTAAGAGTGTATTATCAGCACCTACTACAGGTATAGCCAGCAAGTTGTATTGTGATACCTGCCGGGCAACCTCTTCCTGATCAGTATCAGTTGTAACTGAAACCACATTGGATTGCATGATTGATCCCAGTGTTTTACCTGATGGTGCGACAACAAGATCACGGAGGGAGACTACGCCTGTCAATTTTTCATTTTCGTCAGTGACATAAAGATAAAATACCATTTCAGCATCTTCGGATGATTGGATATGAGTAACAGCCTCTGTTGCGGTAGTACTTTCTGGTAAGAAAAAAGGGTCGACAGACATAATCCCTCCCGCAGTATCGGGAGCATATGACATGAGTTCTTCGAGTTCTTCTGATTCCTCTCTGTCGAATGCCTTAAGTATGGCACTTGCCTTCTCTTCAGGAAGTAGGTTTAAAATATCCGCCCTGTCGTCAGAACTTACTTCTTCGAGGAGGACAGCCACTCGTTCAGCATCGAGAGGTTCCAGAAGTGTCTGCACAATGGATTCATCTAATTCAGTCAGAAATTCGCCGACTATATCAGTTTTCTGGATAATGATAAATACTTGTAGCCGCTCTTCATCAGAAAAGTGGCGGAAGAGAAGTGCAAGGTCAGCCGGATGAGTTTTTAGTGCCAGTTTTTCCAAGTTTGTACGAGCCCGTCTACGGAGAAGTCTTCTGAAGGTGACTAGTAAAACATTTACTTCAGCGTGAAGCATCTCAGACCTATTACCCTTAATCGTATTCATGACAGTGGCTCCAACTGTCTGGATGATTGCTTTACAGCACTATCAAAACGACTGTATCCATAGAATATCAGGCCGATAGCTAAAAGGAGGATTATTGGATGAACATGTCCATTCCAGCTATACCATGGTTCAGCCATATAACCCCAATTTGCAAAAATCATAGCTAAAGCATTGTTAATTGCGTGAAGTATCATGCCGGGGAAAACTGAATTCGTTCTCCATGCGAAATACCCAAGAAGGACACCGAGAAAATATATCTGGATAGTCCACCACAAATTAAAATGGATAACAGCGAAAAAGAGAGCAGTTACCAGAACTGCCTTGGTTACGTCTTTCCATATTTTTTCTAGAAGCTGCTGCAGGAATCCTCGAAAAATCATTTCTTCAACAATAGCGGCTACAGCAACTCCCCCCAGAAATAAAATAAACAGCGCCAATGGATTTTCCATCCTGACATTTCCTATAAGATCTAAGTAGAAATCTGGTGGAGGAAGGATAATGCCTATTAACCGATCCAGTTCATCCACAACAAAAGTAATTCCGAAAGAGAGTATAATGGTAGCTTGAATGACGGAAGAGGAGATCGGTTTAAGCCTGAAGACCTCCCGTATGTTCACCTGTTTTCCATAGAGAAAGATGAAGACAGGGAGAAAGAGGAAAGCCTCGCCGAGAAAAATCGAAAGAGATGTAACTAATTCTGGGTTAACAAAGGGTTGTAAACCGAGGAGCAACATAGCAGCTACAAATCCAGACGCCAGCAGTGACAGGATAACAATGCCGAAGGCTGTTCCGACTTTGATCTGCGGGTTCATGGTTTTCCTGCTCCTGTATCATCTCATGTTATTTCAGAATAAGTTGAAAATTACGGTTTACTCGGTGGAAAACCAAACGGGGAGCTTTATGGGCAATCAAGCAAAGTAAACAGGAGAATCCCCGTGGCAACAGCAACATTGAGAGAGTCTGCTCCAGAATTACCCGGAATCGAAACGATTTCGTTGGCCACAGCTCGGGAGTTTTCCGAGATTCCGTTGGCTTCACTCCCAATAACAAGACAAAATGGATTGTCAATTTTCTGGATTGACTCTAGCGGTTCTCCGTTTTGATCTGCTGCCACGATTTTGTGTCCAAGATTTGCTATCTTTTCCAGTTTCGCTTGGGTGTAGATGGAAAGGTTAAAATGGGCTCCCATGCCTGCTCTTACTACTTTAGGATTATATGGGTCAACACATTGAGGTGATAGAGCAATATGTTTTATCCCAAACCACCACCCAGTCCGGAGAATGGTTCCGAGATTCCCGGGATCACGGATTTCCTCTAGATAGAGAAGTGATTCACCCATAGATAAGCCAAGTTCAGCAGATTCAGGAAGAGTCGCTTCACCAATAACACCCTGATGGTGAACTGTATCGGAGACTTTCAGTAGTGTGTCAGCTGTTGTCTCTTCTATAGGAATACCTATTTGTGCCGCTGAGAGGATGAGGCTTTTTTGTAAATCATTTAGCTCATGATCAGGCAGATGCCACAGCTTGGAGATATTGATTTTGGCAGACAAAGCCTCCTCTAGAAGTCGCACCCCCTCAAGGAGGTATTGTCCGTGAAGCATACGATATTTTCGCTGCCGTAAACTGGTAAGACGTTTCAATTCTGCCTTGGATATCATGATGGTAAATCTAACTTTAATAATTGCCACAAAAAGAACAAAATAATTCATTGAAAGCGCTGATGTCCCCTCCTAAATTCCGTAATCAGTTTCACGCAAGAATATGTCTAAAGGCGTCACATCCAAAAAAGAAGATTTTGCCCGTTGGTACACGGACATAATTACAAAAGCCGAGCTGGCGGATTATGGTCCTGTGAAAGGGACGATGGTCATTCGCCCTTACGGCTACTCCATCTGGACCAGTTTGAAAGAAGCCTTTGATCGTCGCTTCCAGGAGACAGGGCACGTCAATGCGTACTTCCCGCTACTTATCCCTAAGTCGTTTCTGAGTAAAGAGGCTGAACACGTAAAAGGTTTTGCCAAGGAGTGTGCTGTAGTCACACATCATCGGTTGATGGCAAATCCCAATGGTGAAGGACTCGTCGTTGACCCGGATTCAAAGCTGGAGGAGGAAGTCATACTCCGGCCTACATCAGAGACGGTCATTTGGTCAATGTACAAAAAATGGATTCAGTCTTATCGTGATCTTCCCATTCTCATCAATCAGTGGGCCAATGTGGTTCGATGGGAGATGAGGACACGTCTCTTCCTAAGAACGACAGAATTTTTATGGCAGGAAGGCCACACAGCGCACGCGACTCCCGAGGAAGCCGAAGAGGAAGCCAGGAAGATACTAGATATTTATCGAGAGGTTTTGGAGGATGTAATGGCAATTCCTGTGCTCACTGGATTAAAGACGGAAGCTGAAAAGTTTGCCGGCGCTGTGCATACCTACTGTATTGAAACGATGATGGGCGATAAACGGGCTCTCCAAGCCGGCACCAGCCATAACCTTGGTCAAAATTTTGCCAAAGCGTTTGATGTAACTTTCCAAACTGAAGGTAATAAGCTGGAGCATGTTTACGCCACGAGTTGGGGAGTCAGTACACGGCTTATAGGAGCACTGATCATGGTGCATGGCGATGAAAAAGGGCTTCGCCTTCCTCCGGCTATTGCCCCCCATCAAGTTGTCGTGGTACCTATCGGAAAGAGCGACGAAGACTTTTCAGCCATCAAGGACTATTTGGCTACTGCTTTGACAGCTTTGAATAATGACGGCATACGAGTTCACGTTGACGATCGTTTGACCGTTTCTGCTGGATTCAAATTTCATGAGTGGGAGATGAAAGGTGCGCCGCTCCGCCTTGAGGTTGGGGCTCGTGATATGGAAAAGGGGAGTGCAGTTATCGTTAGGCGAGATACCGGAGAAAAGAGTTTTATTCAGCGTGACAATCTAGTGCAAGAAGTCCCCAAACTACTGGAAGAAATTCAGTCCGGACTTTTTCAGCAGGCAGTTACTTTCCGGAAAGAAAATACAACAACTGTAGAAAATTACGATGAGTTCAAAAAGCAGATTTCTACTGAGGGTGGGTTTATCCGCTGCGGTTGGGATGGTGATCCTGAAACTGAAGCAGCCATTCGGGAAGAGACCAAAGCTTCTATCCGTCTTATTCCCTTTGATGAGAAACCTGAGGGTATAAGTTGTATCTACTCCGGCAAGCCGGCAAAACACGAAGTGATTTTCGCTAAGGCGTACTAAGCTTGCCTCCTTTCATTGACTTCACCAACTTTCTGACAGCATGGCCCTCGAAATAACCGATACCATTATTCTCAAGAGTTTTCCTTATGGAGAAACCAGCAAAATTGCCAGATGTTATACAAGGGATTTTGGTAAAGTATCTTTGATTGGAAAAGGAGTACGAAAGGGGAAAACCCTTCGCAGTGGATACTTAGAGCCGTTGAATCATTTGTCGTTGTCGTTCTATAAAAATCCTAGACGTGAGCTTCAGATATTCTCGAAAGCTGAGTTTAAAAATGTCTTGTCAGCACTTAAGGGGGATGTAAAGAAAATCACTTACGGATTTGCAATTGTGGAATTGGTGGATAAAGGTGTAACCGGTGAAGAGCCTCACGAGGAACTTTTCGATCTCTTAGTAGATACACTTAATGCGATAAACAGCGCTACAGGTAATATCAATGTGATTTTCTGGTACTTTGAAATGAAATTTCTTTCACTACTCGGCTTTCGTCCAAACCTATCCACATGTCCTGATTGTGAAGGTATTCTGGATGGCGCTGTTTTCTCTCATGAACGTGGTGAACTTGTCTGCTCAAATTGCCTGATAAATGGTGAAAGAAAAGTTTCATCCAGGACAATAACTTTTCTCAAGACACTGAAACATGGGTCTGTCATTGACGCAATTAATCTTAAATTAAAACCAGGAGATCGAAGCGAGATCGGTGGATTCCTTGACCGATATCTTCGCCATCATATAGATACTATTAGAAACATTAAATCACTAAAAATCATGGAAAGGGTATTAGCATGATAGATTCCCAGCGGAAAATAAGCGGGGAAGGTTTCCGTTACGATGCCGATGGTCAAATGGCATGCTATATTATCCACGGTTTTACCGGCAGCACCTACGAAATGAATGAGTTGGGAAAGTACATGGCATCTCAAGGTATCACAGCTGTGGCTGATACTCTTCCCGGTCACGGGACATCACCTGAAGATTGCAATACAAAGGTCTATCAAGATTGGATTGATTCTGTACAAAAAGGTTTTGATCGTTTGTCTGCAGAGAAGGAAGAAGTGTTCGTCGTAGGGTTCAGCTTGGGCGGAGCATTGACGCTGAAACTTGCCATGGAAAGAAATATACCGGGGATTGTATTATATGCTCCCATCATCAAACATAAAAAATGGACAGTTTACCTGACACCCTTCGTAGCACCTTTTAAGGAGTTTGAAGAAAAAAAGAAATTTTATCGTAAAGAAAATAAGTTACAAACATTTTACGGTTATTCTGTCTACCCCATGAAAGCTGCTGCTGAAGTGGTTAAACTCACCTTGCTGGTAAGGATGAAATTGGGACAAGTCACGTGCCCGACCCTCATAATGCACTCTAAAGCCGATATTACTGTACCTTATGAAAACGGCCAGTACGTTTATGACTGGATTAAATCTGAAGACAAACAGTTAATTTCATACGATAATTCCCCTCATGCCCTTATGGCAGGTTGCGATAAGGAAACTGTGTGGAAGGAAACAGCTAAGTTTATTATAAGTTATTCTGGAGCGAAGTTGAGTGAGGTTTAATTACCAAAGACAGCAGTGGAAACAAAATCCATTGAGTCCCTCTCTTTTCACAGACGCAATTAAGTTTATTATCTCAATTAACTTTTTGATTTTCATCCTGCAGTATCTTTCCGGTATGGAAGATGAACTCTTTACGATTTTCGGGATTGTTCCCAGTAAAACTTTCGGAGAGCTGATGTTGTGGCAGCCGTTTACGTATCTTTTTTTCCACGGAGGTATTTGGCATGTTTTAATCAATATGTTTGTACTCTGGATGTTCGGATCCGAATTGGAAAAATTCTGGGGTAAGAAAGAGTTTTTGAGGTTCTTTTTTATTACCGGAATCGGATCAGGCTTAATCACTATTCTATTCAGTTTAAGCTCAACCAATCCGGTCGTTGGAGCCAGTGGAGCCATCTACGGCGTATTGCTGGCATACGGTTTCATGTTCCCGAACCGGCTTGTCTATCTCTACTTTCTAATTCCCATTAAAGTTAAATATCTTGTAATACTTATCGGTGCCATAGCATTCTTTTCCAGTCTCAATCCGGGAAATTCGAACATAAGTCATTTAACCCACTTATCAGGGATGGTCATTGGATTCATTTACCTACGATCGAGCATCAATTGGAATACCATTAACCATTTTGTGATACACCGGAAGGATGAAATAAAGCGCCATTACGAAGATAAGAAGAATGAAAAACGTGAGGCTCTAAAGCTCCAAGTGGATGCCATTCTTGATAAGATTAATGACGTGGGATACGATAACCTCTCAGAGTCGGAGCGAGAATTTCTTTTTAAAGCCAGTAAGAAGCTGTCAGAGGACGAAGCAAAGAATTAATCAGGCTGACGTTTCCTTTTTCAGGCAAGGGCAGTCTTACGTATGGCCAGCAGTAAGAAGCTATCACAGACCCCAGAAAATTATTTGCCTTATAATTTAGTGTTCCTTAAACTGGTCCTTACCTGACAAATAAAAGGAGCTATCATGAAAAAAACCGTGATTGTTTTTCTAACTCTTTCCCTGTGTTTTGCCACAAATGATGTGTCAAAGGAAGTACAAAGGATACTTAAAGCTACGCAGCAAGAGGTCAGCCTAATGAAGGCCTCCTTGCAAAATATGCAGCCGTCTCCCAACTCCCATCAGAACCAAGCCCGATCATCTCGAGATCCGGAAGATCTCTATGGAACTTGGTATAATGAAAGTTTTGATGCGTCCCTTTACGTTATATCGGGAACCGATCAAACCTTTCCAGACTTAATGGACCTCCTGGGCCTGGAAGAGTCAAACGGCGGGATTGAGGTAACCGGATCTGCAGAAGATTCCTTAAAATATATGTTTGCGTCGTTTTTACTTGAAAGCGAAGGAGAAGAAGGTGATAGTACCGGCAAT
>JYMV01052573.1_pt1 | contig 19327 bp, 20 predicted proteins | sample 338911 | NCBI WGS metagenome assembly JYMV01 (sample SAMN03354496, study PRJNA234377) | hydrothermal vent metagenome | biome: Deep sea; feature: Hydrothermal plumes at the Eastern Lau Spreading Center, Western Pacific Ocean; material: Seawater | place: Tonga | collected 2009 | depth 2000 m m
TTTCGTCTGAGCACGTCTTGCAACGCTAAACGTACCAAAGCCTACCAACATTGTTCATTTGTAGAGATGTTTGCGTTGACGTCTTCGGTTGCCGGCGTTTAAATTGGTTTCCTTTAAGACATGGGCGCGGTCTGTGGTCCGCGGGCGTCAAACTCTTTTTGTGATGTGGGGGCAGCAAGGGAGCGACGGAGTAACTAAAACGAATTGGCATCAACAGGGGGGCCGACTGTGAATAAAAATGATCTGATTAGTGCTGTTGCGAGCACTTCCGGACTATCCAAATCCGATGCTAGCAAAGCGGTTGACTCAATCTTGGGCTCGATTACCGGCGTGCTAAGGAGTGGTGGCGACGTACGGTTGGTAGGCTTTGGTACGTTTAGCGTTGCAAGACGTGCTCAGACGAAAGGACGTAACCCTCGTACTGGCGAGGCAATTACAATTCCTGCTTCCAATCAAGCAAAGTTCAAAGCAGGCAAAGCCCTTAAAGAGGCGCTGAACTAGCAGTCAAGAGTTTTAACTTGTTTGAAATGCCGGTGGACATCTTGGCCGCCGGCATTTTTATTGCCGTGATTGGTTAAGCATTAACTTTAGTTTAACTTCATCTGGGGGATAAAATGGGCGATTAGCTCAGCTGGGAGAGCACCTCGTTTACACCGAGGGGGTCGGCGGTTCAAACCCGTCATCGCCCACCAACTTTAGATATGATGCGAGTTGGCTATTTTTATTTAGTGACATTGACAGCTCTAGAGGTGTGGCGTAAAGCAGTGTCGCAATTTCAGGGGGTGTAGCTCAGTTTGGTTAGAGCGCCGGCCTGTCACGCCGGAGGCCGCGAGTTCAAGTCTCGTCACTCCCGCCAAACTAGTTTGGCGACTCTCATGTCTTTCCTTTGTCATGGTGCAGCTATATATTGCAGCGCGATGGGCGATAGTCTCGGTTCGTCCAGCGTAGCCTGTTTGTTGTGGTGCACCCGCCGTGGATATTTAAGGTGATTTAATGCAGCCGTTGTTGGCCGAATATTTGCCGATTCTAATATTTTTTGGAATCGCCAGCGGCTTTTCAATTGCGCTAGTTGCAGGGTCGTATTTTGTAGCGCGACAGTCTCCTGATCCAGAAAAACTTTCTCCGTATGAATGCGGTTTCGAACCTTTTAGCGATTCTCGAAATCAGTTTGATGTGAGGTTTTACTTGGTGGCGATTCTTTTCATCATATTTGAGTTGGAAGTTGCATTTCTTTTCCCCTGGGCAGTGTCGCTTAAAGGAATTGGAATGTTTGGTTTCTTATCAATGATAATATTTCTTGGCTTGCTCACAATCGGATTCGTCTACGAATGGAAGAAAGGAGCCCTTGAATGGGATTAGCTAGTGCCAGTGGCACACCCGGATTATCTGCAGATCCACGTGGGCCTGCCGCGGTCGAACATTCTACTGGGGATATAGCTGAGAAAGGGTTTCTCGTTACACAGTCGGATAAACTAATTAACTGGGCTCGAACTGGATCCCTATGGCCTATGACTTTTGGGTTGGCCTGCTGTGCGGTGGAAATGATGCACACCGGCGCAAGCAGGTATGATTTGGATCGTTTTGGGGCAGTATTTAGAGCAAGCCCGCGTCAGTCGGACGTGATGATTGTCGCTGGTACTTTGACTAATAAAATGGCGCCTGCACTTCGAAAAGTTTATGATCAAATGGCAGAGCCGCGCTATGTAATTTCTATGGGAAGCTGCGCCAACGGCGGTGGGTATTATCATTACTCCTACTCGGTTGTTCGCGGCTGCGACCGCATAATTCCAGTTGACATTTATGTTCCGGGTTGCCCGCCTACAGCTGAAGCGTTGCTATACGGAGTGCTTCAGCTCCAAAAAAAAATTCGTCGCACAGGCACAATTGTTAGGTGACGGATTCAAGCGTCAAGATAGATGAACAGTCGCTAACCGAACTCAGGGACTATTTATTTTCCGCGCTTGCAGGCCATTTGACAGAGTCCAGGCTGCATAAAGAAGAACTTTTTGTTGTCTGTGATGTCTTGTCTTTGATAAAAGTTCTGACGTTTTTGAGGGACGATGTCCAGTGTCAATTCAAGCAACTTACCGATTTGTGTGGTGTAGATTATCCAGATCGGGAATCCCGCTTTGAGATCGTTTATCATCTATTAAGCTACCGCTACAACCGACGTGTGCGTGTGAAGACAAGTGCTGATGAGAGCACTTTAGTCCCTAGTGCGGTTAAAGTGTTTAGCGCGGCTGATTGGTATGAACGTGAGACCTGGGATATGTACGGTATTCATTTTTCTGAGCATCCAGATTTGAGAAGACTGCTTACTGACTACGGCTTTGATGGTCATCCTCTCCGCAAGGATTTCCCGCTCACTGGTTATGTAGAAATGCGATACGATGAGGAGCAAAAAAGGGTCATATACGAGCCTGTAAAATTAACTCAGGAGTTTCGGCGGTTCGATTTTATGAGTCCGTGGGAGGGTGCCCGTTATATTCTTCCGGGAGATGAGAAAGCGGGGCACACTGACGATACGCAAGGCGATACGTAATGGCGGCTACCGAGATTAAGAATTTTAATTTTAATTTTGGTCCACAACACCCGGCAGCACACGGAGTATTGCGTTTAGTCTTAGAAATGGATGGTGAGGTGTGCGAACGGGCGGACCCACATATTGGTCTACTCCACCGAGGCACTGAGAAGTTAATCGAGCATAAGAACTACCTCCAAGCATTACCGTATTTTGATCGGCTTGATTATGTTTCAGTCATGGGACAGGAACATTGTTTCAGTCTCGCGGTCGAGAAGCTTGTTGGGTGTAAGGTTCCTCTGCGCGGACAATATATCCGGGTGCTTTTTCATGAAATCACAAGAATTCTGAACCATCTACTGCAAATTAGTGCGAATGCACTAGATATTGGCGCGATGACGCCGTTCCTTTGGATGTTTGAGGAACGGGAAAAACTCATGGAATTTTATGAGCGAGTTTCGGGGGCTCGTCTGCATGCAGCATATATTAGGCCTGGTGGTGTTCATCAGGATATGCCTGCTGGGATGGTCGATGATATCAGGATGTGGGTTGAGAGTTTTCCTCCATTAATTGATGACGTAGAAACATTACTTACCGATAACCGTATTTGGAAACAACGCAATGTCGACATAGGTGTAGTCACATCGGATCAGGCCCTTGACTGGGGTTTTACTGGGGTCATGCTTCGCGGCTCCGGCATCGCATGGGACCTCCGAAAAACTCAGCCCTACGACGTGTATGAAGATATGGACTTTGATATTCCAATAGGAAAAAACGGTGATTGTTATGACCGATATCTGGTTCGTGTCGAGGAGATGCGCCAAAGTCTTCGCATTATCACCCAATGTCTTGACGAAATCCCGAGCGGGGCAGTTATGGTTGAAAATCACAAGATCTCTCCACCTCGCCGAGCGCAAATGAAACAGTCAATGGAGGCGTTGATACACCACTTTAAACTTTATACCGAGGGTTATCATGTACCTGCGGGAGAGACATATACGGCGGTTGAGGCACCGAAGGGAGAATTTGGTGTCTACCTGGTAGCTGACGGTACTAATCGACCCTACCGATGTAAAATCCGCGCACCAGGATTCGCGCATCTCCAAGGTTTGGACTTTATGGCTAAAGGTCATCAACTCGCTGATCTAGTAGCATGTATTGCGAGCATGGATATTGTGTTTGGAGAGGTAGATCGATGAGCAAACGGATGTTTGCATCGACACAATTTCAGCCCAAAGAATTCGTCTTCAATCGTGAAAATAAGTTTGAGGAAGAAAGAATTATCGCCAAATACCCTATTGGTTGTCAGGCAAGTGCACTTTTACCTCTGCTAGATCTGGCACAGCGACAGCATGGCGGTTGGTTGCCAGAAATAGCAATCAGGTATGTTGCCGGCCTGCTTGATGTGTCCGAGGTCCGAGCGTTCGAAGTGGCAAGCTTTTATACAATGTTCAATCTTTCGCCTCGTGGAAAATTTTTGGTCCAACTCTGTCGAACTACTCCATGTTGGCTTCGCGGCAGTGATGAGTTGCGAGAAGCTTGTGCAGGCCATCTCGGAATTAAGTTTGATGAGACTACATCTGATGGGGTGTTTACTTTGGTGGAAGTTGAATGTTTGGGCGCTTGTGTGAACGCACCGATGATTCAAATAAATGATGATTATTACGAGGACCTCGATCCGAAACGTATCGTCGAACTGTTAGATTCTTTGAAGGCTGGAGTATCGGTTAACATTGGGTCACAAAATCCCTGCCGGCGTTTTTCGGAGTCCGCGGCGGGATTAACTACGTTAACCGATACCTGAGGCGTAAAATGCTAGCTGACAAGGACAGAATTTTTTCAAATTTATATGGAAAATATGATGCGAGCTTAACGGAATCCCGCGCGCGTGGGGACTGGGATGGTACGAAAGATATTCTCTCACGTGGATGCGAAGCACTTATCAAAGAAATTAAGGATTCAGGTTTGAGAGGAAGAGGCGGCGCTGGCTTTCCCACTGGTCTTAAATGGTCTTTTATGCCTGGTCGATTGGATGACCGGCCGTCTTACTTGGTTGTAAACGCGGATGAGAGTGAGCCGGGCACGTGTAAGGACCGAGATATCCTTCGGCACGAACCGCACAAATTGATTGAGGGGTGTTTAATTGCCGGTTTTGCGATGGGTGCGGTCGCAACTTACATCTACGTGCGCGGAGAATTTTATAATGAGACAGTCGCACTTCAGTGTGCGGTCGATGAGGCGTATGAGGCTGGTTTAATTGGCAAGAACGCCTGCGGCACGGGATTTGATCATGATATTTATGTGCACCGTGGTGCTGGCGCGTATATCTGTGGTGAGGAGACTGCGCTGATCGAAAGCCTTGAGGGGAAAAAAGGGCAACCGCGCTTGAAACCGCCGTTTCCTGCTAATACTGGGGTCTGGGGCTGTCCAACCACGGTAAACAATGTTGAAACAATTGCAGTCACGCCTAGCATCATGAGGCGTGGCGCAAGTTGGTTTTCTAGTTTTGGCAGAATCAATAATTCTGGCACTAAAGTGTTTTGTATTTCCGGCCATGTCGAAAACCCTTGCAATGTTGAGGAGTCGATGAGCATTCCGCTTAAGGAATTAATCAATAAACACGCTGGGGGAGTTCGCCGAGGTTGGGAGAATTTATTGGCGGTTATACCCGGTGGTTCTTCAGTTCCGTTGATACCTAAGGCTATCTGTGATGATGTTTTGATGGACTTCGATTCTTTATCTGAAGTTAAGTCGGGATTAGGTACCGCAGCGGTGATCGTTATGGATAAGTCCACGGATATAGTGGCTGCTATTACCCGCCTTTCACAATTTTACAAACATGAGAGTTGCGGCCAGTGTACTCCTTGCCGCGAAGGCACAGGTTGGATATGGAGAATGATGCAACGCCTAGTGACAGGCGATGCGGGGATGGACGAAATTGACCTTCTAGAACAGGTCACGTTACAGGTTGAAGGCCATACAATTTGCGCACTTGGAGATGCTGCCGCGTGGCCGGTGCAGGGTCTAATACGGCATTTTCGTTCAGAACTTGAGCGGCGGATTCTTGACCGAGCCAAAGCTGCTTAGCGGAGGCTCTTATGCCTACAATTACGATTGATGGAGAAGAGGTTCAGGTTGAACCTGGTACCACCGTGTTTCAGGCGTGCCAGAGCATCGGAATTGAAATCCCGCATTTTTGTTATCACGAACGTTTATCTATTGCTGGAAATTGCCGTATGTGTTTGGTGGAAATGGAGAAATCTCCAAAGCCGATTGCATCATGCGCTATGCCAGCTGCAGATGGGATGGTGATCAGTACCAACACTGAGTCTGTGAGACTTGCTCGTGAGGGTGTGATGGAGTTTTTACTCATCAATCATCCACTCGATTGTCCAATATGTGACCAGGGCGGTGAATGCGATCTCCAAGATCAGGCTATGGGATATGGTCGAGATGAGAGCCGCTATCTTGAGAACAAACGCGCTGTTATTGAAAAAAATTTTGGACCACTAATAAAAACATACATGACCCGTTGTATACATTGTACGCGTTGCGTGCGGTTTATGGAGGAGGTCGCAGGTGTACCACAGCTGGGTGGATTGTGGCGGGGTGAGGACATGGAGATTACCACTATTATTGAGTCCGGTTTGAACTCTGAAATGTCGGGTAACATCATTGATTTATGTCCTGTCGGTGCTTTGACCTCAAAGCCCTATGCCTTCTCAGCGCGTTCTTGGGAATTAAGAAAAACAGAATCGATCGATGTTCTTGATGCTGTAGGTAGCAACATTCGTGTTGATGCGCGAGGTAATCAGGTGATGCGTATCTTGCCACGCGTCAATGAAAACGTGAACCAGGAGTGGATTGGAGATAAGACCCGCTTTGCTTATGATGGTCTTCTTCGCCAACGTTTGGATCGGCCATACCTACGAAACAGCAAGGGTAGGCTTGAACCCGTGAGCTGGGCGAAAGCGTTCTCGGCAATTAAAAATCGACTTAACAATCTCGACGGAAGTCAAATTGGAGGGATTGCAGGCGATCTTTGTGACTGTGAGTCTATGTTAGCGTTCAAGGATTTAATATCGGGGCTGGGTTCCCCAAACATAGATTGTCGTCAGGATGGGGCAGCGTTACCCCCTAATATACGTTCGGGTTATCTGTTCAATTCGAGCATTGCAGGGATTGATGAAGCTGACCTTTGCCTGTTAGTTGGGTCAAATCCACGCATAGAGGCACCCATCATCAACGCTCGTATTCGGGAACGATGGCTTCGTGGTGATCTTATAGTGGCACGTATTGGTGAGGTAGAAGATTTGACGTTCCGAGTCCGAGATTTAGGTGGGGGAGCGTCGACATTGCAGGATCTTATATCGGGTGATCACGATTTCTGTAAAGATTTAAAGAATGCAAAAAGGCCAATGCTTATTTTGGGGCAAGGTCCTCTCGCTCGCATTGATGGAGACGCCATATTATCGGCCGTACGGTTACTAGCGACGCGTTTCAATTTTGTTAAAGATGGTTGGAATGGTTTTAACGTATTGCACACAGCGGCAGCGCGAGTCGGTGGAATGGATCTTGGGTTGACGCCTAAAAATGGTGGTTTGGGCACGCGTGCAATGCGTAAGGCCGCTGCGGATGGCAAGTTGAAGGCGCTATATTTGCTTGGTGCAGATGAGATGGATATGTCGGACTTAGGGGAAGCGTTCGTCATTTACCAGGGGCATCACGGTGACCGAGGTGCACATAGTGCCGATGTTATATTGGCTGGTGCGGCTTATACTGAAAAAAGTGGGCACTATGTTAACACCGAAGGTAGGGTGCAACGAGGGTCCCCTGCGACGCAACCCCCGGGCGAGGCGCGCGAGGATTGGAGCATTCTACGTGCATTGTCAGAAGTTCTAGGGAATACACTGGAGTACGACAATATTTCTGAGCTTCGACGAAGCATGATTTATCATGTGCCACATTTTGCGAAATTAAATGCGATTGAAAATGCCGTTTGGGAGAAGTTCGGTGAATCCGGGGAAATGGACTTAAGCGGGGGAATATTTAAAAGCTCGATTCAGGACTATTACATGACGGATTCGATTAGCAGAACTTCAAAAGTAATGGCGGAATGTAGCCGCTGCTTTATTAAGATTGATGGAGCTACAGGAACGGACGGTTAGCTCAACACTATGCACCTTTTGTGGGATTCTTATCTTTGGCCGGGGCTAATTATTGTCGGGCAAGTTCTCTTAATAGTTGTGCCTCTAGTGTTGGCGGTAGCTTATCTCACTTATGCTGAGCGCAAGGTGATAGGCGCCATGCAATTACGGAAAGGCCCTAATGTGGTCGGGCCTTTTGGACTTTTGCAACCGATCGCCGACGGTCTCAAATTGCTACTGAAAGAAACGGTGATACCGTCTGGGGCAAATGGGCCCGTGTTCGTGATGGCTCCCTTAATTACGTTTACGCTGAGTTTTGTTGCTTGGGCTGTTATTCCATTCGATGAGGGTTGGGTTCTGGCGGACATCAATGTTGGTATTTTGTATTTGTTTGCGGTTTCTTCACTTAGCGTTTATGGCGTGTTGATGGCTGGTTGGGCGAGTAACTCAAGATATGCATTCTTAGGCGCATTGCGTTCAGCCGCGCAGATGGTTTCCTACGAAGTTTCAATGGGCTTCGTAATTGTCACAGTTCTTATCTGCGTTGGTTCACTCAATTTAACCGACATCGTGCACGCGCAAAACAACATGTGGTTTTGTATCCCACTGTTCCCGATGTTCATAATATTTTTCATTTCTACTTTGGCGGAAACCAATCGCCATCCATTTGACCTACCTGAGGATGAGTCGGCATTGGTGGCCGGCTACTTTGTAGAATACTCATCAATGCTATTCGCTTTGTTTTTTCTTGGTGAATACGCGGCAATGATCTTAATGAGCGGCATGACTGTAATACTGTTTCTTGGTGGATGGTTGCCCCCATTTGATGCTGTTCCGTTTAACTCGGTGCCGGGGATCATATGGTTCACGTTTAAGGTAACGATTGTGTTGTTTTTTTTCTTGTGGGTGAGGGCGACGCTGCCTCGATACCGTTATGACCAATTGATGAGATTGGGTTGGAAGGTCTTTCTGCCATTTTCGCTTTTTTGGGTGGTAATCACAGCAGGGGCGGTAGTCGCCTTTGATTGGTTCCCCAATGGTTAACACCTAGATCCTGAGGAGACGACATGCCTTTGGTGAATCAAGGGACGCGAGCGCTCCTGCTGATAGAGATTTTGAGAGGCTTGTGGTTGACTCTTCGATATATGTTTCGTCGAAAAGTTACCATTAACTACCCTTATGAGAAAGGGCCGTTGAGCCCACGATTTCGGGGTGAGCTTGTATTGCGTCGGTATCCTAATGGAGAGGAGCGGTGCATCGCTTGCAAATTATGTGAGGCAATTTGTCCCGCACAAGCGATTACCATAGAAGCAGAACCGCGCGAAGACGGAAGCCGGCGGGCGACGCGCTTTGATATTGATATGGTGAAGTGTATTTACTGTGGCTATTGCCAGGAGGCTTGTCCGGTGGATGCGGTTGTCCTAGGTCCAAATTATGAGTTCGCCACCGAAACTCGTGAAGAGCTTCTGTACAACAAGGAGAAGTTACTCGAAAACGGGGATCGTTGGGAAAACGCAATTGCCGCGAATTTAACTGCCGATGCACCGTACCGGTAAAGGTTATCGATTGGGCTCGGATGATGAGATCGAGACGAAACGACACAATCACGACCAGTTTCGGTTAGCCAAAAGGAGACTTTCGTGATCATCACTGGTTTGTGTTTTTATATGTTTTCTACCGTAATAATTGCATCAGCTGTTATGGTAATTTTATCTCGTAATCCTGTGCATTCAGTACTTTTTTTGATTTTGGCATTTTTAAATTCAGCCGGTTTGTTTGTATTGCTGGGTGCGGAATTTTTAGCGATGATTTTGGTGATCGTTTATGTTGGTGCGGTCGCCGTATTGTTCATGTTTGTGGTTATGATGCTAAATGTGAATTTCAGCGCTATGCGCGCAGGTGTCCTCCAATACTTACCCACCGGAGGGATGATTGGCCTGGTATTACTAGCTGAACTCATATTTGTAATTTCGGCTTGGCAGGCAACTCCAGCCGGGTTGGAGGTTCTTGCGTCACCAACTCCAATTAATGTCACTAATACGAAAGCACTAGGTGATCTTCTCTACACAAAATATTTTTACTTATTCCAGGCTGCCGGGATAATCCTACTCATCGCCATGATTGGTGCGATGGTCCTTACTCTACGTAAACGTGAAGGGGTGCGCAGACAGCGCGTCGCGCAACAAGTTGGGCGGAAACGCCAAGAATCGGTAGAAATAAAAAAAGTAACACCAAGAAGTGGTCTGTAGTGACTATAACGCTTGGTCATTATTTGGTCTTGGCTGCGGTGATATTCACGCTCGGCGTGTTTGGTATTTTTATCAATCGAAAAAATGTCATTGTTATTTTGATGTCGATTGAACTCATGCTGCTTGCCGTCAATCTTAATTTGGTTGCTTTTTCAAGTTTTTTAAACGACATGGTGGGGCAGGTATTCGTTATGTTCGTGCTCACCGTGGCGGCAGCAGAAGTGTCCATCGGGCTTGCGATTTTAGTTTCCTACCATCGATTACGCCAAACAATTGAGGTTGAAGATATCAATCTGATGAAAGGTTAGAGGGTGTACACGACCTGCATTTTCTTGCCTCTGATTGCATCCATCATCTCTGGTTTATTTGGCCGTATTGTTGGTGACCGAGGTGCACAATTAATCACTTCGGGTGCCTTAACATTGTCATTTTTAATTTCGCTGATGATTTTCAACGATGTTGCATTGGAAGGAAACATTCACCGAGTTGAGCTGTTAACCTGGATTACGTCAGGATCATTCCAAGTAGCTTGGGTCCTTCAGTTTGACGCGTTAACTGCCGTGATGGTGTTTGTTGTGACAACTGTGTCGGCGATCGTACATATCTATTCAATCGGATATATGGCGCATGATCCACATATCCCACGATTCATGGCCTATCTGTCCTTGTTCACTTTTGCCATGTTGATGTTAGTAACCTCTAACAACCTTGTGCAACTGTTTTTTGGCTGGGAAGGGGTTGGTTTATGCAGTTATCTTTTAATTGGATTTTGGTACACGCGACCGAGTGCTAACGCCGCTGCAATTAAGGCTTTTCTAGTTAACCGAGTGGGCGATTTTGCGTTTGCTTTGGGAATTTTTGCGATTTTTCTGACATTTGGATCGATTGAGTTCGACACCATCTTTGCAACGGCGCCCAAATTAGTCGGCCACACTAGCATCTTTCTAGGTATGGAAGTTGATACGTTAACTTTGATTTGTTTGCTGTTGTTTGTCGGCGCTATGGGAAAGTCAGCACAGATTGGGCTTCACACTTGGCTTCCGGACGCGATGGAGGGACCAATACCAGTCTCAGCTTTGATCCATGCAGCTACGATGGTTACAGCAGGCGTGTTTTTGGTTGTGCGATGCTCGCCACTATTTGAGCTTTCGGATACGGCACTCATTGTGGTCACATTTGTTGGCGCTTCTACTGCAATAATGGCTGCAACGATTGGGTTAGTCCAAAACGATATCAAACGTGTGATCGCTTATTCAACGTGTAGCCAACTAGGTTATATGTTTTTTGCTTGTGGGGTATCGGCTTATTCAGCAGCAATTTTTCACTTGATGACACATGCTTTTTTTAAGGCACTTTTATTTTTAGGAGCAGGTTCGATTATTCATGCCATGTCGGATGAGCAGGATATGCGCAAGATGGGAAGCATCTGGCGTTTGATTCCAATTACCTATGCTCTGATGTGGATTGGTTCTCTCGCGCTAGCAGGTGTTCCACCTTTTGCTGGGTATTTTTCGAAGGACCTCATTTTGGAGGCGGCATATGGCGCGCATAGTGCGATTGGTAACTACGCATTTTGGTTAGGCGTAATTGTTGTATTAATGACAGCTTTCTATTCTTGGCGACTCTTATTTATGACATTTCACGGAGAGTCTCGCGCTGACGAAAAGGTTGTAGCGCATATTCACGAATCTTCTAAGGTGATGGTCTTGCCTCTTTTCGTGCTTGCCGCTGGGTCGATCGGTGCGGGGTATGTCGGATATAACATGACCGACTTAAATAGTGATTTTTGGGGTCAATCAATTTTCGTAGCCTCGTCCCATCAAGCACTGGAAAATCTCCACCGTGTTCCAGTTTGGGTCAAAGTACTGCCAATTACGTTGGCCATTGTCGGTATTGTGCTGGCTTACCTCCTTTATATTCGGTTCCCAAATGCGCCCGCAAAAATCGTAGTATCGACCCGTGGTTTATATTACTTCTTATTGAACAAGTGGTATTTCGACGAGTTTTACGATTGGTTGATTGTTAAGCCTATCAAAAGACTCGGTCTTGGCTTGTGGAAATCTGGAGACGGAGATCTAATCGACGGCGTTGGTCCTGACGGTATTGCTGCTGCGGTAGTCAACTTATCGCGGCGGGCCAGTAATATTCAATCAGGCTACATTTATCATTATGCATTTGCGATGTTGATTGGCATTGCTTTGTTGGTAACCTGGTACATTGCTTGGGCTGGGCGATAATTTTGATCGAATGGCCAATCCTAAGCGTTCTGATTTTTCTTCCTCTGGTTGGCTCACTGTTTATTTTATCGGTACGCGGAGAGCAGGAGATTGTGGCCGCAAATGCGCGCGCCGTGGCGTTATGGGCGTCGCTAATAACATTTGCGATTTCGTTGTTGCTATGGATAAAATTTGACAGGACTACCGCGGAATTTCAATTCATAGAGCATCGGGAATGGATTTCTTCGTTCGGTATTTCTTATTTCCTCGGTGTCGATGGAATTTCACTTCTGTTCGTTATTTTAACTTCTGTTTTGACCTTGATTTGCATTCTCGCAAGTTGGGAATCGATAACAGTACGCGTCAAAGAGTACATGATCGCATTCCTGGTCATGGAAACTATGATGATAGGCGTATTCTGCGCGCTCGATACTGTCCTATTTTATATTTTCTTTGAAGGTCTTTTGATCCCAATGTTTCTGATCATCGGGATTTGGGGCGGACCGCAAAGGGTATATGCTGCGTTTAAATTTTTTCTGTACACGCTGACAGGATCGGTGTTTTTTCTTATCGCGTTGTTGGCGATGTATTTCGAGGCTGGCACTACATCAATTCCAGAACTTATGTCTGCAAGTTTTGCACCCAAAATGCAGCTCTGGCTTTGGCTCGCCTTGTTTGCGTCGTTTGCGGTTAAGGTGCCGATGTGGCCTCTTCATACCTGGTTACCAGATGCTCATGTGGAGGCACCAACGGCTGGTTCCGTGATCCTTGCTGGCGTGCTTTTAAAGCTTGGGGGGTATGCGTTTATACGTTTTTCTTTGCCCATGCTTCCCGATGCATCAGCTTATTTTACTCCCTTGATCTATGGCCTCAGTATTATTGCGGTGATTTATACATCCTTGGTGGCGTTAATGCAGGAGGATATGAAAAAGCTAATCGCCTACTCCTCAGTGGCCCATATGGGGTTTGTTACCATTGGCCTATTCACTTTGACGACTCAAGGTGTGGAGGGCGCCTTGGTTATAATGTTAAGCCATGGACTGATTTCCAGTGCGTTGTTCTTGTGTGTAGGGGTCGTATACGACCGAATGCAATCAAGGCTCATCGGGACGTATGGTGGATTAGTGCATCGGATGCCAGTGTACGCTTTGGTTTTCATGGTGTTTACTTTGGCCTCCATAGGACTTCCGGGCACTTCAGGTTTTGTCGGTGAGTTGCTGGTTCTGGTTGGGGCGTATCAAGTTGCAACCTGGGTCGCAGCATTAGCCGCGACTGGTGTCGTCTTGGGTGCTGCTTATATGTTGTGGCTGTATCGCCGAGTAATATTTGGGACCATTGAGAACGAGGCACTTAAATCAATTTTGGACTTAAATCGGCGTGAAATTCTCATGTTTGCACCGATCATTGTGGGCGTACTGTGGCTTGGGGTTTACCCCAATTCATTTCTCGATGTGATGCACGTCTCGGTCGAAAACCTCATCGCATTAAGCCAACCCAGTGAGATGGGCCAAACGCTCTTAATAGTCAAATAATGAACCCAGTATCCGATTTTTTTCTCATTCTTCCTGAGTTAATTTTACTCGGCGCGGCTTCATGCCTCCTAATTTTCGGCGTGTTCCGGACAACGAATGCAGACCCGGGAGTAACTCGGTTAGCAGTCGTCTTCATGGGGGTTTCACTGGTATTTGTGCTCGCAATTGCGGGTGATGAAAAAATGATCTTTGAGGGGCTTTTAATCACTGACCGGTTTGGCCAATTCATGAAAGCCTTGGTTTTAGTTGGCGCTATCCTGACGCTAGTCATGGGACATGGGTACCGAGAACGCGAAGGGTTAATGCAGTTTGAATACCCCGTGCTGATCATGTTCGCCAGTCTCGGAATGCTTTTGATGGTCTCGGCCAACGACCTGATGTCTCTTTATTTGGGTTTAGAATTACAGAGTCTGCCCCTTTACGTAATAGCTGCCTTTAATCGTGACTCAGAACGATCTAGTGAGGCTGGTCTTAAATATTTTGTACTTGGTGCGCTATCGTCAGGTCTACTTTTATACGGGTGTTGCTTGGTATATGGGTTCACTGGAAGTACTTCCTTCGACGGGATATCCGCTGCTCTGAGTCACGACAACACCCCGTCGACGGGCGTGGTTGTTGGAATGGTATTTCTTAGCGCCGGTCTTGCTTTTAAGGTTTCTGCGGTACCGTTTCATATGTGGACTCCTGACGTCTATGAAGGGGCACCCACCCCAGTTACAGCATTTTTTGCTGCGGCTCCCAAGGTTGCTGCGGTTGCGTTATTTCTCCGTGTGCTTTTTGATCCTTTTGGGACGATGATATCGCATTGGCAACAGTTGATAATCGCGATTTCAATTGCATCCATGTTACTTGGGGCGTTTGCTGCGATTTATCAGACAAACATTAAGCGTCTTATGGCCTATAGCTCTATTGGAAACATAGGCTATGCGTTTGTAGGATTAGCAGCGGGAACGGAGGAAGGAATTCAGGGTGTGATCATCTATATGACGATCTACCTAATGATGACCATTGGGTCCTTTGGCTGCATTTTATCTATGCGGGTACGAGGGCAGATGCTTGAAGGTATTGGGGATCTCGCCGGTCTCGGACGGACAAATCCCTTGATGGCAATAGCGCTCGCAGCCATGATGTTCTCGCTTGCAGGCATTCCCCCGCTTGCGGGTTTTTTTGGAAAACTGTACGTGTTTTTAGCAGCGATACACGTTGGCCTTTATCCGCTTGCAGTGATTGGTCTTTTAACGAGCGTGGTTGGTGCATTTTATTATTTTCGCATCATAAAAATAATGTATTTTGATGAAGCAAAGGAAGTATTTGATAAGCCGATCGGGCGCGAGATCACAGTGGTCGTAAGCCTTAGCGCTGTTTTTGTCTTATTATTCTTTGTTTATCCTACTCCGGTGATTACAGGAGCGGCAAACGCCGCTGCTGCCCTGTTTCCTTAAGCCATGTCCATTGCTTAGATGGTGAACCATAAACTTCCTCCAGGCTTTCACCTTGTGGTTTTGGACACAGTTGACAGCACCAATGTAGAAGCGCGACGAAGAGCCGAGGCCGATGCACCAGACGGTACTTTGATCCAGGCTCTTACTCAGACTCAGGGTCGTGGGCGACGCGGACGACGGTGGGAATCGCCGGAGGGTAATCTTTATATGTCTTTAATTTTAAGGCCTGATTGTTCCGTCGCGGCAGGCTTGGGCGTAACCTTTGTTTCTGCGATTGCCATGTGTGACGCTCTCGCTGCTATAGTGCCGCCCATGGTAGACGTGGCTGCGAAGTGGCCAAATGATGTGTTGATAAATGGGAGAAAGGTAGCCGGCATTCTTCTTGAGTCTGCTAGTGGATCCAGTGGTCGGCTGAAGTGGTTAGTGGTTGGACTTGGAGTGAATATTCAGAGCTTTCCGAAAAGTACCGAATATCCAGCTACTAGCTTAAACTTTGAAGGCGCGGTGAACACTAGCCCTACAGAGGTGTTAGGTGGATTCGCGCGATACTTTAAACGCTGGTTTGATATATGGGGAGATGAGGGTTTTACGGCCATTCGGGAGGCTTGGTTGCAGCGTGCAGCGGGTGTAGGAGAAATGGTAGAGGTGCGGCTCCCCGATAAAATATTTACCGGGCGGTTTTTGGATTTGGACGAGAGTGGTTCTCTTATAATTGAGTTGGAAAATGGTGAAAGGCGAGCGGTAACTACGGGCGACGTGTTTCCCTCGGAGTTGATATGAGTCGGCACCTACTTCTCGTTGTTGATGCTGGTAATACCAACGTTGTGTTTGCGTTATTCGACGGCGCAACGTTATTGAACCAGTGGCGAACCTCGACGGACATAAAGCGCACAGCTGATGAGTACGGAGTTTGGTTAACTCAGCTCATTGCCCTGGATGGCATTAAGCCCAACGATATTAATGCAGCAATTCTAGCGACAGTAGTACCGCATACCGTGTTTCCCCTGACCCATTTATGTGAAAGATATTTCAAATGTGCTCCTTTGATAATAGACAATGGTAATTCTGTTGGAATCAATGTTGAGGTTACAAATCCTCGGGAGGTTGGCGCTGACCGTTTGGTGAATGCGGTTGCGGCCCATGCTAAATTTTCGGGTCGGCTGATTGTCATTGATTTTGGTACGGCGACCACCTTTGACATAATCCGAGACGACGGCGCGTACGTGGGGGGTGTGATCGCTCCTGGGGTAAACCTCTCAATTGAGGCGTTAGACCGAGCAGCGGCACGGCTGCCAAGGATTACTGTGGCTAAGCCACCATCAGTTATTGGTTCAGATACAGTTACGGCGATGCAATCTGGGGTGTATTGGGGCTACATCAGTCTGATTGAAGGTCTGGTTACGCGGATTAAAGAGGAAGTCGGTCAAAGTATGAGGACTATTTCCACTGGTGGTCTTGCCCCCTTATTTAAAAATGGAACCGATTTGATCGATGAACTCGAATCCGATCTAACACTGCATGGTCTTAGGCTAGTTTATGATCGCCGCAAGCGAGCTGAGATATGAGCAAGGATAGTGAGTTCCTGTTCCTGCCCCTTGGTGGTGCTGAAGAAATCGGGATGAATCTTAATTTATATGGGATTGATGACAAGTGGTTGATGGTGGATCTTGGAGTTTCCTTTGGAGAGGATCGCTTACCTGGTGTTGAAGTAGTGATGCCGGATCCCAGCTATATAGAGGCTCGTTGTAAAGACTTGTTAGGCTTGGTGCTGACACACGGCCATGAAGATCATCTGGGCGCCGTCCAGTATTTATGGCCACGATTGCAATGCCCCGTATATGCGACATCATTTACGGCATCCTTGCTACGTGCGAAGCTCTCCGAAACCGATTTTGCAGATCATATTTCCATTCACGAGGTATCCCTGGGCGCTCGCTTTACTTTAGGGCCGTTTGATCTTGAGTTCATTACGGTGACGCATTCAATTCCAGAACCCAATGCGTTAGCTATTCGTACTCGGTTGGGTACGGTATTGCATACGGGAGACTTTAAAATTGACTCTACCCCGTTGGTTGGCGATGAGGTCGACGTCGACGCTTTATGCAGGGTCGGTGATGAAGGGGTCCTTGCTATGGTTTGTGACTCGACGAATGTATTTGAGTCTGGGGAATCAGGTTCGGAAGGCGCATTGCGTGAGAGCCTAGATGAAATTGTCTGTGATCGAAGTGGACGCGTCGCACTCACGACTTTTGCGTCTAATCTTGCAAGAATTGAAACGGCCGCGTGGGTTGCAATTAAGAATGACCGCCATCCCGTTTTGGTCGGACGCAGCCTTTGGCGTATTTTGGGTGTTGCACGAGAATCAGGTTACGATAAAGAGCTACCGGATTTCTTAAGTGAGCATGACGCGGCTCATCTTCCACCTGAAAAAGTATTGCTCATTTGCACAGGTTCTCAGGGTGAGCCGAGAGGGGCGATGGCCAGAATTGCCCAAGGTTCACACCCTCGTGTGCAATTGGAATCCGGAGATCTTGCAATATTTTCATCCAAAATAATTCCTGGGAATGAGAGGTCCATCTCTCGTTTGCATAACCAACTGGTAAATCTGGGTGTCGAGATAATAACCGAAAAGGATGCCCTGGTGCATGTATCAGGACACCCTTCACGGGATGACTTAGCACGCATGTATAACTGGGTTCGTCCTAGGGTAGCGATTCCGGTACATGGAGAACAACGACACGTTGCTGAGCATGCGGCACTTGCGCGCTCGCTACAAATTCCTGAAGCTATTGAAGTGAGCAATGGCGCCTTGGTACGCCTTGCGCCTGGACCTGCTAACATCATTGATCATGTAAGTAATGGCCGGCTCGCAGTCGATGGTAATCGTGTCGTCGATGTGGAAAGCCAATTTTTACGTGAACGTCGCCGGTTGATGTTTAATGGGATGGTCAATGTGGTTTTGGTGTTAGATAGTAATCAAGAGCTTGCTTCAACGCCATCTGTGAGCAGTCGAGGTGTATTTAACGGCGATGAAAAATCGTGTTCCGTATTGTTGGCGAATAAGGTTGAGGCAGCGTTCAATCTACTGCCAAAAGCTTCACGAAACGACGAAGGGGAACTACGGGAGGTAGCACGACTTGCCGTACGAAGGGAAATCTTTGCAGAGCATAAGATTCGTCCTGATATCTCGGTCGATCTTGTTCAACTGAAAGGTATTTGAAGATGCCAAATTTTGGCTAGTAGGGTGGTAATCTTTGGCAGTGAAAATTTTGCGCAGATCCGATCGAGTACAACAACACGTATTGTCTGCTGTGGATTCAAAGAATACTTAATTAGCGGAGGCGATTGATGATAGAGCGCCTAAATCACGTTGCTATCGTGGTTCCCGATCTAAATGTGGCCAGTATTCTATATCGAGATGCACTTGGTGCAAATGTTTCGGAGGCAGTTGAGCTACCTGCTCACGGCGTTTCAGTGGTGTTTGTGGAACTAAATAACAGCAAACTTGAATTGATTCATCCTCTTGGTCCCGATTCCCCTGTTGCTAAGTTTCTGCAAGATAATCAGGCGGGTGGTGTCCACCACATTTGTTATGAAGTTCGCGACATTTTTTCAGCTCGAGATGTTTTGCAGGCAAAAGGAATGAGAGTTTTGGGGGATGGTGAGCCAAAAGAGGGAGCACATGGCAAGCCTGTTCTGTTTTTACATCCAAAAGACTTTTGTGGCACTTTGATAGAACTAGAGCAGATTTAAATAGATGAACACTCGGCATATAAAATGGATAATGTGACGACGGCCATTTTCTTCGCCATTGCGTGGTGGTTGATCTTTTTTATTACGCTTCCATTTGGTGTCCGTAGGTTGGAAAAACCTGAGCCGGGTATGGAGCTAGGCGCTCCGGAAAGACCAAGGTTGTGGATGAAAGCTGGCGTTACCACTTTGATCACGACAGTTATTACTGTTTCTTTACGGTGGGCTATGGATAGCGGGCTTATTTCACTGCGCGACGTAATATCTTCGTAATTTCTACGACTCTCCAGGTAGTTTCATACAAGTGAAATCTAAAGATATGCGCCTTTCAGAATATTTCCTACCAACACTTAAAGAAAATCCCAGTGAAGCCCAGATTGCATCTCACCGTCTTATGCTACGGGCTGGCATGATTCGACAATCTAGCGCGGGCATTTATTCGTGGTTGCCGTTAGGAGAGCGAGTCCTGA
>JYMV01006133.1_pt1 | contig 19308 bp, 16 predicted proteins | sample 338911 | NCBI WGS metagenome assembly JYMV01 (sample SAMN03354496, study PRJNA234377) | hydrothermal vent metagenome | biome: Deep sea; feature: Hydrothermal plumes at the Eastern Lau Spreading Center, Western Pacific Ocean; material: Seawater | place: Tonga | collected 2009 | depth 2000 m m
ACAGGCGCCTAGTACGGTGACTGAGAATATGATTGATCTTCTTTGCATTCGGTGCAGGCTCCTTTTCGATTGATCTGTCTGCTGAGCGGGTAACACTGTATAGGTTCCGTTTTATTCTCGATTATGTGACAGGTTCGGGCCGCAGCCGTTTCCACTTGTGAATGCTGGAGGCTCACTATAAGAGGCTGTCCTATTTGCGCTTAGAACGGTGAACTCGGTATTCTTGAGGAGGTTTGGAATTGCGGATCTATTGAAACGAATTTCCCCAGGCACAGCAACACAAAAACGATCTCAAATCAGATAATCCGGGCAGATTGAATGGACATTCTCCAAGTGAATAAGTTCTTTCGTGTCGTCGGAGGCTCGGAACGGTATATGTTTGAGTGCAGTCGCATGCTGGAGGAGAAGGGGCATACGGTTTTCGGCTTTTCCATGCAGCACCCCGAAAATGTCCCCTCTCCAACGTCAGACTATTTCGTCCGCAACATCGAATACAAGAACACCTCGGCGGCATATAAAATTTCAACCCTTGCCAGCACGGTTGGTAAGACGGTGTATTCGTTTGAGTCTAAGCGAAAAATCGAATCGCTGGTGCTTGCGCGAAAGCCGGATTTGGCACACGTTCATATGATCAGTCATCAGATATCGCCGTCAATACTGCCTGTTTTTCGGAAACACGGCATACCGGTGGTGCAGACTTGTCATGAGTATAAGCTGGTGTGTCCGAATTACAAGTTGTATATCGAAGAGGAGCATAAAATCTGCGAGCGCTGTATTGGCGGTGCATACCGCAATGCCGTTCATCATCGGTGTATCAAGAATTCCATTCCGGCGAGTGCGCTTGCCGCCGGGGCGATGTATTTTCACAAGGCGACACAGATCTATGAGCGCAATATCGATTTGTTCATTTGTCCGAGTGCCTTTATGGCCGGAAAGCTGGCCCAGGGGGGTATTCCGGAATCGAAGATTCGACACCTCCCCAATTTTGTCGATGTGAACGCGTATGTGCCGTCTTACGAGAATGAAGGGTACGTGTTATTCATGGGGCGGCTTTCGGAGGAAAAGGGGATTATGACGCTTTTGAAGGCGATGCGTCTGAATCCTTCGACGAAGCTCGTCATTGCGGGTGAAGGGCCGCTGCATGCGGAGATCGAGACGTACATCGAAACTCACGGGAGGAAACAGGTTTCTCTTGCGGGGCATAAGGACGGCGATGCGTTGAAGAGTCTGCTTGGCGGTGCCGCCTTTCTGGTACTGCCTTCTGAGTGGTACGAGAACAGTCCTATGGTTATTCTCGAAGCGTTTGCTTCCGGCAAACCCGTCGTAGCATCATCGATCGGCGGGATACCTGAGTCGATCAACGACGGAAAAACGGGGTACTTGTACGACGCGGGGGATGAAGAAGCGCTGGCGGACTGCATTGACCGTATGCTGAAGGACAGCGGCACCTGTCTGACTATGGGGCGTGCCGCTCGTGCGAAGGTCGAGGAGTTGTGTGAGGGTCACTATGAAAAGTTGATGGCACTTTATCGCGAAGCCGGGGCACGGTGTTGAATCGATGAATGCGCCTACACCCAGATGTAGCGTTGTCATTCCCTTGTACAACCATTCCGGCTCGATTCAGCAATGTGTGGATTCTGTATTGGACCAGAGCTTCCGTGACTTTGAAATCATTGTGGTCGACGACGGATCGACGGATGGAGGCGGGACCTTGGTGTCGAAGATGGAGGATTCCCGTGTACGCGTGGTGACGCAGGAGAACGGCGGCGTGTCCGTCGCACGGAATCGAGGGATAGAGGAAGCGCGAGCAAGTATCGTTGCTTTTCTGGATGCGGACGACGAGTGGTATTCGGACTATTTGGAATCGATTGTCGGGTTGGCGGACAAGCACCTGGATTGCGACGTGTACGCGACATCCTATTTAACAATTGATGCCGAGGGCAATGAGCAGGAGCCGTTGAAGCGACGATTTGCATCGCAGGAATCTGAGTTCGTATTCGACAACTATTTTGAGGCGGCTGGTGTGTCTTCGCCGCCGCTCTGGACGGGTACGGTTGCGGCCAGCAAGTCGGCTTTGCTTCAAATCGGCGGATTTCCGGAGGGGATCGCCAGCGGAGAGGATTTGTTGACTTGGGCGCGGCTGTTTGCGGAATTCGATATTGCGTATCTGCCGCTCGCCAAGGGTGTGTATCGGAGAGACTCCTTGTCCTGGAAGCATGAGAAGCGCGTTCCGGAGGCAGGTGATCCGGTTGGAGAAGGACTATGTGCGATTCTTTCGAATCCAGACGTGCCCGCTACAAAAAAGGCCGGACTTCGTTGCTATATTGGGCTATGGAAAAAAATTCGTGCATCGCACTGGATTGCTTTGGAGAACCGGGCTGAGGCGCTCACGGCGGTTGGTCAATCGCTCGCCTATTACCCCTGGAACTTGAAAGTGTGGCTGTATATTCCGTTTTTACTGATGCCGTCATCATTGCGTGATTGGTCGATTACGATGGTCGAGAAAAATTCGGACCAGGGAAGAGGTCGTGTTTGATGGAGCGTCAAAAACTGACTGTGCTTGGACCTGGCGATCCCTTGCCCGATGACGGTCATGCCGTGCTACTCATTGATGATCAGACGTATTCCAAAGAGACGTTCGAATCACTTGCGGACAAAGTTGTACTTGGCGAGAGTATCGCAGAAGTGCAATCCGGGTATCGATTGAAGGACGACGCACGGGAAGCTCTCGCGGGCATCGACGAGGTCAGCGGCCACGTACTGTTTTTTGCGACCGACGACACGCACGCTAACACCTTTCTTCGGATTGCGCCGCACTGCAGCCGAAGCACAATCGTCGTACACAGGACGCTCGACCTAGGTGCGCGCGCGGCACTGGAAGCCGAAGGTGTGCATTACGTCGTTCATTCTCGAAACCTTCGCGAATTTTCCGAAGCGGACATCGCGATCATGGGCAACGACAATGGAAAAGAGGAACGTCTGTTTATCCATCACTGCAGGAGTCACAGGATTCCGGTGATCTGTCTTCAGGAAGCGGTGAACATGGATTTTGACGGCCCGGTAATGCGCTGGACGGACAGAACATTCGTCGGGGGTACTCACGCCCTTCGATACCACACACGAACGATGAACGTATTGACCGGCAATCCGCGTTACGACGATATTCGTCAGAAGCCGTTGCAAGAGAATCCCTACGTTCTAATCAACTGCAACTTTACATACGGTGTTGCGATTGGTTGGGCTCGCACTTGGCTTGATCAGGCGATCGAGGCGGCCAAAGATGCAGGAATGGATTATCGCATCACAGTGCATCCGCGCGACGAGACGGATCTGAGTGGAATCGAGTATGTGCTGGATTCCGGTGCCTTTGTGGTTCATGAACAGATCGCGGGCTGCTATGCGCTTGTCTCGCGAGACAGTTCGCTGCCGTACGAGGCACTGCTGATGAATCGGCATGTCGTCTACTTCAATCCTTTCCATGAGAGGGAACGCTGTCTGAACGAGGACGACACGGGCTTGATCGGAAAATGCGACACGAAGGAGGATCTGCAAACGATGCTACGGGAACTGGCGGAGAAACCACTTCCACTTGACGCGGGGCCAAGTTCTTCGGAAATGTTCCGGCACTATTTTACCGGGATAGACGGGGTAAATCATCTGAGAGTCGTTCGGGCATTGCAGACGTTTCTGGATCATGACTATCTCGGTCGACCCGATGCTTGGGCGGATAGCTATGGGGTCGCGTATGCCCAGATGTGGCTGCAGAATGTCCTGCGCCCGAAACTGCGCAGCGTCGCATGGCTACGATTCGCGTGGCGATTCGTCAAGTACCGAATATTCAGGTATCCAGACAAGTAAGGATTCGCAAGGGACTGCATTTTCCAATTCGTGGTAAACTCTTATGGTCGTCGCGGAGAGTGTGCATGCGTTTCTTGCCTAGTTCTAAAGTGGTCACTTGTTTTTGTGTCCCAGCTGTAATTTTACTGTGTTCGATAGCTTCAATTGCTGACCAAGTACCCCTCGATTCCACGTCGTCCAATCTAACCGTTGAGGAGCGGGTTTTCCTGGATCGCGTTATGGAGCGTATCGAGAACGATCGCCCGGTGCCCGTCTACTGTGTGCGAGGTCCCATTACGCCGGAGTCGACCGAATTTATCCGGCAGATTCTTTCGCTTGATGAAAGTTTAACGCGTTTCAACGGGATCGATTCCGTTCGGTGGACGACGACAGCGACGGACGGTCCCGGAATCGCTTTGGGGCAGCCGATCACACTTACGTGGAGCATCGTTCAGGAGGGGGTGAATGTGGACGGTTCCGGTACTCCATCCGATTTGAAAGCCAAGTTCGATGCGGCCTTTGGGTCGCGTGCGGCGTGGAAGGATCTACTGCAGGAAGTGTTTGACCAATGGGAGGCGAAGACGGGAATTACCTACGTTCACGTTCCAGACGACGGCGCCACTTTTCCGGGTTCCGACGGTGTTCTGGGGCAGCGAGGCGATATCCGTATTGGCGGTACCGATATCGACGGCTCAGGAGACGGAATCATCGCCTTCAACTACTTTCCGGCAAGCGGCGGGGACATGGTAATTGACACCGCGAACACGGATGATACTTTTAGCATTGCGGACGACAATTTCCGATTGGTCAAGAACACGGTATCGCACGAGCATGGTCACGGTTTGGGTTTCGGGCATGTATGCCCGCTGGACGGGACAAAAATTATGGAGCCTCGCCTGGCAGACGATTTCGATCACTCCGGTCACGACGACATCGCCAATGCGAACCGGAAATATGCTGACGCCTATGAGTCAAATGGGCGCAACGATTCTTTCGCGACGGCCATAGACCTGGGTGTGGGGATCACGCAAACACTGGGTGACGGTTCAGATCCACTGCGACAGATTGCAGGACTCGACTCTGTTTTCGATGAGGATTTTTATGCGCTTAATCTGGCGGCCGGGGATTCGATTTCGTTCGTGATGCGCCCGCAAGGAACGACGTTCTCCTTCGCAGACGACAATGGTCAATTGTGCGACGGAGTTGAAACATCGGCATTGGCATCGGGTCTGGTCATGGATATGAGTATTCAGTTTCTCGATGTTGACGGTATATCGGTGCTCGCGCAAGCAGTGACGAGCGGAGTAGGGGCCAACGAGTTTATTCCGAAGACGGTTGTTCCCGTTTCGGGGACGTATTTCGTTCGCGTTTTTACTAGCGATCAGCAACTGGCGAGCGATGACGATCAGGTACAGTTGTACGCACTCGACATAGATGTTCCGGGTCTGGACACGCTTTTGATACCCGCAGTGAATCGCTGGAGCATTTTTGCGACCGCGTTTGCACTGCTCGTAATTGGCATTTCGAAGCTTTCAGGAAAACGTCAGCTGTTGTCCGGAGATGATCGAAAACGGTGTGTATAAGATTGAAACTTTCGTTTGTAGTGGAAAAAGATTGGTGTAGTTTGTGGACATAACGGGAACCCATGCGGTATCATTCCGGTGGCTCTAGTTAAGCTGTTAATTGTCTGGATGTGTATGGTCGGATATTACATAAGGTAAACCATGTATTTTGTACGGGTCGTTTCGGGAAGAAATTCCCCATCAGGGCTTGAAATAAGCGAAAAAAATATGATATACCTTTGCGGAGTCGTATCAATCTTGGCTGATTGACGTGTGAATTGAGCAATCACAGATAAAACGTCGATTTGTGGTAATTATGCGACGGGTCCACTACCTTTTACATTGTGGAAGGTCGTTCGAGGGGTATTTTGATGATTCTATGCCCAGCGGAACGAAGCCTTTCAGGACAACGATGTAAGAGCTCGTCTGGTTAAAGCAGCATATTTTCGTAATTTTATGAAAGGATATACCTGTGGCACCAGTATTTCCTCCAGGCGCTAACGCGCTCGTGCGATGGAGCATTGTGGGCGGTGCCCTTTTGGTAGTCGCAGTTGCTAGTCTCGCTTCGGCATTGTACTATTCGCCCGTCGTGACCAACGTAAATATTGCCAAAGAACAGCCCATCCCCTTCAGTCATCAACGACACGTCTCAGGAAACGGCATCGACTGCCGTTATTGCCATACAACGGTCGAAACCAGCAACTTCGCCGGAATCCCTCCCACCGAAACGTGTATGACCTGCCATTCTCAGATTTTGACCGATCAACCCATGTTTGCCCCGATTCTGGAAAGCTGGCAGACGGGGAAATCGATGGAATGGACGCGGTTGAATGATCTTCCCGATTTTGTCTATTTCAACCATAGTATTCATATTAGCAAGGGAATCGGCTGTAATCACTGTCATTCCAACGGTGTTGCAAAGATTGAAGAAATGCGGCTTACCGTCAAGGCGCAGTCTTTCCGCATGACGTGGTGCCTTGATTGTCACAAGGATCCCGCGCAGTTTATTCGTCCGAAAGAGGAAGTCTTTAACATGTCGTGGAAACCCGGTAGCAGAGATGCAAAATCGACGCTGGAGAAAATGGGGTTCGACAACCAGCATGAGCTGGGCGAGCACTTGATTAAGGACTACAACGTAGAGGTAGAGCAGATGACCAACTGCTCCATTTGCCACAGATGACGACAGAAAACGATACGACTTATTTAGCTGAAGATATGGACGCAATTCGGGATCGTCTTGCGAATACTTCCGGTCCAGAATACTGGCGCAGTTTGGAAGAAGTGGCGCAGACCGACACGTTCAAGAGTTACATTTCAAACGAATTTCATATGGATGCGGATTCTGGTCAGGCACTCGGTGCAGTATCCCGACGCAATTTCCTGCAGGTGATGGGGGCGTCGCTTGCGCTCGCCGGAGTCACAGCAGGCTGTGCGCGTCAACCCGATGAAACGATTCATCCTTACGTCAAGGCGCCTGAGGAATTTATTCCGGGCAAGCCGACTTACTTCGCGTCAAATTTTGTAAATGGTGGTTACGCCAACGGTGTTTTGGTGGAAAGCCACATGGGACGTCCGACGAAAATCGAAGGACTCCCCGGACATCCCGCGTCATTGGGCCGTACCGACGCGCAGACCCAGGCATCTGTTCTGGATATGTACGATCCGGATCGCAGTAAAATCGTTCTGAAGACCGGAAACCTGGCTTCGTGGGATGCGTTTGTCGCTGATGCCAGGGCGAAGATTGATGATGCGCGTCCAAATGGCGGTGCCGGCGTCCGCTTGCTGACAGGTTCGATAACCTCCCCGCTTGAAGCGGCAAAAATCGCACAATTTTTAGCAGCCAATCCGAACGCTCAATGGCATCGATATGAGGCATTCGGTCGCGACAATGAGCGCGCCGGTGCGAAAATGGCCTTCGGCAAGTATCTCGATACGTTACTGCATTTTGACAAGGCCGATGTTGTCGTTTCATTCGATTCGGATGCATTTGAAAAGGGTCCCGGAAGCGTCCGTTATACGGCAGACTTCGCGGCACGCCGTGCGGTTGAGGATTTCGATAAGCCTGCCGAGGACGCCCACCATGAAGCTCCTTCCGAAGCTACGGAAGAGACCCATGAAGAATTTCATGCAAAACTGAATCGCACCTACGTGTTCGAGAGTTCACCTACTTTGCTGGGCGCGATGGCGGACCACCGCTTTCCATTCCGTCCGAGCCAGATTGAAGATGTAGCGCGTGCGCTTGCCGATACCGTTGGCGTTGACGGCGCACTTCCGTCCGGAGACTTCGGCTTAAATGCGAAACAGCTTGCCTGGGTTGCAGCGGTTGCCAAAGACTTGAATGCGAACAAAAAGGGCTCAATTATTACTGTGGGCTCCGGTCAGTCGCCTGCGGTGCACGCACTCGGTCATGCCATCAACGAACGGTTACAGAATGTCGGTACCACGGTAACGTATATCGATCCGGTCGAATCAAGCCCGGTCGATCAACTTGAATCTCTGAAAAGTCTTGTTGCTGACATGAATGCCGGCAGCGTTTCTTTGCTGCTGATTCTTGGCGACGTGAATCCGGTGTATTCTGCTCCCGCCGACCTCGAGTTTTCTGCCGCATTGGATAAGGTGGAGACGCGTGCACGCCTGAGTCGTTATGTGGATGAAACCAGCAAGCGCTGTCAATGGCAGTTGCCTGAACTCCATTACTTGGAATCATGGGGTGATGCCCGTGCTTTTGACGGAACCGTATCGCTGACGCAGCCGCTCATTGCGCCGCTGTATGGCGGAAAATCACGCGTTGAATTGTTATCTGCGTTGGTCGATGAAGCGGAATTGACTGCATTCGAGATGCTCCAGGCCCACTGTAAAACAGCATGGAACCTCGACGACGCAGCCACTAAATTTGAAAACAAATGGCGCGCTGTTTTGAGCATGGGGATTGTCGATGATACTGCGGAACAGGCTGTCAGGCCTGCACCCAGCGTAAGGTCCGGCGCTGCGGGTTCCTACACCAAAGCCGAAGCCCCAAAATCGAAAGCGGTCGAAGTAGTGTTTATGGCTGACCCCTCCGTGGGCGATGGAACGTTCTCAAATAACGCATGGCTTCAGGAAGTTCCGAATCCGCTGACCAAACTGACCTGGGACAACGTCGTACTGGTCGGATACTCGACCGCCAAGAGTCTTGGCCTCGAAAATGAAATGGAAGTAGAAGTTTCCCTGGGCGGTCGCAAAGTTACGGGAGCAGTGTGGATTCAACCCGGTCATGCTTCCGATACGATTACCCTTCACGCCGGATATGGCCGCACGTCAATGGGTAAAGTCTGCGAAGTCTCCAAAGGCTACCTCGGCTTCAATGCCTACAGCCTTCGCGCGTCCGACCATACTTTTTCGAATCACGCTACGATTAAGCCACTGGGCAGCAAGTATCACTTAGCTCGTACCGAAGAACATTACAACATGGAAGGCCGTGGTCTCGTTCGGCATATCACGGAAGAGAAATTTACAGCGCATCCGGCGTGGGTCGTTAAGGGTGAACACCATGAGTTTCACGATCCTGCCGAAGACGAAACCCTGATGAAGGTCGCGGAAAAAACCGAGTGGAACCACACCGGAAAAAACCGTCACGCCTGGGCGATGACCATTGATTTGAATCAATGCACGGGATGCAACGCCTGCATCATCGCCTGCCAGTCTGAAAATATCATTCCTGTCGTTGGTAAAGATGAAGTGCGCCGCGGCCGTGAGATGCAGTGGATACGTCTTGACCGCTATTACTATTCGGGTCGTGAAAAGGCAATCCCCTTCTTTGGCGACGATGCAACGAATGCGTTGAACCGGAAAACGGATGAAGATCTCAACCACACGCTGGACAATCCGACGACTTACTTCCAGCCAGTCCCCTGTATGCAGTGCGAAAATGCGCTTTGCGAAGTCGTATGTCCCGTTGGCGCTACGATGCATTCGCGTGAAGGCCTGAACGACATGGTGTACAACCGCTGCATCGGAACCCGTTATTGTTCAAACAACTGTCCGTACAAAGTGCGCCGTTTTAACTTCTTCAATTACACCCGTACGCCGCTGGGTTCACGTGGTGACCGGGGATGGAGTAATCAGGGCGTAAAGACACTGCTTGGCGACGGTCTCTCTTCGTTTAAGTTCGAGCCGACGCATATCAATCCTGAAAGTCTCAAGCCGATGCGCAACCCGGACGTGACAGTTCGTACCCGCGGCGTAATGGAAAAATGCACCTATTGTGTGCAGCGCATCAATGCGGCGCGCATCGAGGCCAAGAAAGCGGATCAACAGGTAACGGACGGCAAGGACATCACGAAGGAAAATGAAATAATCGCGATTACGGCATGTGAGCAAGCATGTCCTGCCGGAGCAATCACATTCGGCAACATGTTGGATGAACACAGTAAAGTGTCCCGGAATCGCGCCAGCGCACGGAATTACAGTCTTCTGGCCGATCTTAATACCAAGCCGCGCACCACGTACCTGGCAAAAATAACGAATCCGAATCCGGAGATTACAGCTTAAGTTATGGGAATCAAGAACAGAGATCATCAGGATCTACAGCGGATTGCCCCGATTATCGAGCAGCCGCATGATTACGAGACCATCTCCGATGCGGTTGGTTCGGTTATTCTTACTCGTCCCCATCCCATCGGCTGGTATGTCATGTTCGGCATCGGGTCTTTTTTCGTCTCAGTTCTGGGTATCTCAGTAGCGTATCTGTTTTTGGTAGGTACCGGCGCCTGGTCGGTGAACGTACCGGTTGCCTGGGGTTTCGCGATTGTAAACTTCGTTTGGTGGATTGGTATTGGTCACGCAGGAACGCTGATTTCCGCAATTCTGCTGCTGTTGCGGCAGGAATGGCGCAATGCCATCAATCGCTTCGCCGAAGCCATGACTATTTTTGCCGTGGCCTGCGCAGGCATGTACCCGATTCTTCATCTCGGTCGCCCGTGGGTTGGTTTCTTCATTCTGCCTTATCCCAACACGATGGGCCTGTGGCCGCAATTCCGCAGTCCGCTGTTATGGGACGTCTTTGCTATTTCGACATACGGTAGCGTATCGATTTTGTTCTGGTATCTCGGGCTTATTCCTGATTTCGCGATGTTGCGTGATCGTGCGAAGAACCTCTGGGTCAGGCGAATTTATGGCGCGGTCTCATTGGGTTGGCGCGGTTCTGCCCGACACTGGCACCGCTACGAAATGGCCTCCCTGTTGCTGGCGGGACTTTGTACACCGCTCGTGGTTTCGGTACACAGTATCGTGTCCTTCGACTTTGCCATCGGCATCGTTCCTGGTTGGCACACGACGATCTTTCCACCGTATTTTGTAGCCGGGGCCATTTACGCGGGGTTCGCGATGGTGCTGACCATGCTGCTTCCTGTGCGGAGCTGGTACAACCTGAAAAGCCTCGTTACGGACTATCATGTTGACCAGATGGCGAAAGTTATGCTGGCGACATCGCTTATCGTGGCATACGGTTATATGACGGAATTGTTCTTCGCATATTACACGGGGAACCAGTACGAAGCGTTTATGATGTTGAACAGATGGACAGGCCCCATTGCGCCGTCTTACTGGGCGCTTATCGTCTGCAATATCATCACGCCGCAGCTGCTCTGGTTCAAAAGAGTGCGCAGCAATATTCCCCTGCTCTGGGGAATCACCATTATTATCGGTATCGGCATGTGGCTTGAACGCTACGTTATTATTATAACCAGTCTGACACGCGACTTTATGCCGTCGGCATGGGGTACCTATCACGGTACGCCATGGGACTGGGGAATCTACCTGGGCACGCTGGGTTTCTTCACCTTCTGCATGTGTCTGTTCGTTCGGTTCCTTCCGGTACTGGCGATTCACGAAGTACGTGTTTCGCAGCATAAGATTACAGGGCATGGCCACCATTAGAGGTAAGGCGTAGAAATGCACGAAGAAAAAAGCGAAAATACGGCATACGGAATCATTGCTGAATTTGACAATCCCGATGATCTGATGGCGGCGACTGCGGTCGCCTATCATCAAGGATATCGCACGATGGACGCGTATTCGCCGTTCCCGATTCACGGGCTGGACGATGCACTTGGTATTCAAGAAACGAAGCTGCCGTGGTTTACTTTGGCTGCCGGCCTGACGGGTGCAATTACCGGATTCGGTCTTCAGTGGTTCGCAAGTGTTGTCCACTATCCGTACGATATCGGCGGACGGCCCTACTTTAGCTGGCCTGCTTTCATTCCGGTCACCTTCGAACTGAACATTCTGTTTGCTTCCTTTACGACTGGGCTGGTGATGCTCGCGATGAACGGACTTCCGCAGCCGTATCATCCAGTGATGAACGCGAAGAATTTTGAGCGCGCCACGAGTGATCGCTTCTTCCTGTGTATCGAACAGACCGATCCGCAGTATGACACAGACAAAACACGGGATTTCCTCGAATCCCTGGAACACACGCCGATCGAAGTATCGGAGGTGGTCGAATAATGAAACGACTTGCATTAAAGAATTGGCTGCTCTGGTGTTTTGCAGTTGTTGTACTGACCGGATGCCACTGGGACCTCTGGAACCAAGATCGCTATGAACCACTGGAACAGGGCGATTTCTGGGGCGAAGGCGAATCCTCTTCCCGTGGTCTGGTTGAAGGCACGGTTCCTTATCTCGGAGCGCGCTTGGACACGGCCTATTATAAAGGGATGGATTCGAACGACGAATTCATAACGGCACTACCGGCTCGTCTCGATCTGGAAGGTGAAGAGTTCGAAATACTTCTTCGGCGTGGACAAGAACGATTCAACATATACTGCATTGTATGTCACGGAGAGCAGGGTCTTGGCGACGGAATGATCCCGAAACGCGGATTTCCCAATCCTCCTTCCTACATGGATCAGCGTTTGCTTGATGTACCTATCGGTTATTTCTACGACGTAATGACCAACGGTTTTGGCCGCATGTACAGTTACAAATCGCGCGTGTCGGTGGAAGATCGCTGGGCGATCGCGTCTTATATTCGCGTACTGCAGTTGAGTCAATATGCCACACCCGACTTATTGACCGAAGATCTGTTGGAGAAGGCGAGAAATTCCGGGGTCGCTGCAGTGGACAGCGGTAGCCAAGGTGACGCGGCAGCAGACGGACACGAAGCGGAAAGCAACGAAAACGAAGAAGAGGGTCAAGGTGAGCACTAATTCATTACCCAATAATATGCTTCAGCTAAAGGGCAGGGCGCTGATCGCCGCTGGTGTCGGCTTTGCAGCATCCTGCATTCTCGTTGCGATTTCGGGCAACACGCAGTTAATTTTCCAGGCATTTCTATATGCGTGGGTTCTGGCCTTTGGTCTGGCGATGGGCGCGCAGGCACTGCTGTTTATCCATCACATGACGGCAGGCGCATGGACTTTTCCTATTCAGCGTATGCTTGAAGCCTCGGCGCGCACGATTCGCTATCTTTCCATCCCGTTCTTTATCTACTGCGCCCTCGTGGCACTTGGCATCAACAAGAATTACGATGTCTGGATTCATTCTGAAAGTACGGTCGTGGCAACGAAGGCTTGGTTTCTGAACAAGAATTTCTGGCTGTTGCGTTCCTTCGTGTACTTCGTCATCCTCCTAGGAATGTCGGAAATTTTCTCCAAATGGTCTCGCGAGCTGGAAAAAACAGGCGATGCGCTGATCATCAAAAAATTCCGCTTCTGGGCACCCCCGGCACTCCTCATGTATTGCGTTCTGATTACTTTCGCGCCGCTGGACTGGGTGATGTCGCTTGAGCCAGAATGGTTCTCGACAATTTACGGGCCGCTTTTTGCCATTAGCCAGGCACTCACACTGCTTGCCGTCTTCGTTGTGCTACTCGAGAAACTCGCGCAGTCAAAGCCGATGTCCTCTGTGGTGACAGTTGAAAGCTATCACATGCTTACGACCTTCATGTTCGTGTTTACGGTACTCTGGGGTTACATGTCTTTCTCGCAATACCTGATTATCTGGGCCGGAAATCTGCCAGAAGAAATTCACTACTATCTGGCGCGCAATACGAATTTCTATATTGGACTTACTGCAATTCTCATGATTGGCCATTTCTTCATTCCGTTTTTCGGACTGATGCAGAAACATCGCCTGAAAAACAAAATCAGTCGTGTGCGCAAGATGTGCTACTTCATGATAGCAATGCGTATGTGCGACATATTCTACTTTATAAATCCCTCGTTCCATCACGACAAAGGCTTTTCTGAAGATCCCGGCGGGCCGTGGCTCGAGGTCGGGGCGTACGTTGCAATGGCCGTCGCTCTGTTTTCCTATTGGTTGTACTTCTTTATTCGCGAGCTTGGCACAACAAACCTGATGCCGAGAAATGATCCGCGACTCTACGAAGCGATGAGTCATATCGATGAGGAGCTATTCGAAAATGCATAACGAATCAACGCACGTTCCGAATCCAGATGACGGCTACGAAATCAGCGATGTCAAGGTCAAGGTGATCCTGATTGCGGGTGTTGGTATGGTCGCGTTCACGCTGTTGAGCTTTGCGGTGTCGTTCATGTACGGCAAAGTCCTGAACTCTGAAACGCACGACGACATCTCGGAGTACACGCAGTCCGAGTTGGCTGGCGAGCACAATGAATGGGAGAGTGCAGTACGCCTTCAGCCTGATCCGCCAGCCGAGCTTTCAGTGCACAAGGCCGAACAACGTCACTTGAGTACGACATCAGGTATTGTGAGCGAAAGCCCTGAGATATACCGCATTCCAATTGAAGACGCACTTAAACACGTGGCAGAACACGGTTTTCCGAAACGCATACCGATGGAAATTACAGAATAATCGATGAACTTCCAGTCAACACATAGCGCGAGCCGACTCGTCCGGGTACAGTCTCTGTTTCTGGCACTGGTTCTGTGTGTGCTGATGAACGCACAAGCGCAGGTGCCACCTCCTTTGGATCCATTGTCCTTCGGCGGACCTGACCCGACCGAGCAGTTCGCGGATATCAGTATCGAACAGAAGCTCGATGCGCAAGTGAATTTGGATCTCGCGTTTACTACCGCCGAAGGTGAGTCTGTGAAACTGCGTGACTTGATGAATGATCGTCCTGCACTGCTGGCCCTGGTTTATTACGAATGTCCGATGTTGTGCCAGGCAGAATTGGCAGGACTTGAAATCGTGGTGAAGGCCATGAAATTCAAGCCTGGTGAGGACTACAACATCATTACGGTAAGCATTGATCCCTCCGAAACGCCAGAGCAAGCCTTGCTCAAGAAAGAACTGCACGTCGCAAATGTAGATCGCGAAGGCGCTCAGAAAGGCTGGAATTTCCTCGTTGGCGATGAAGCCTCGATTGAAGAGCTGGCCCAGTCAGTTGGTTTCCGCTATGTCTACGACCCAGCTACGGGGATGTTCGCCCATGCCGCCGGAATTATCGCGCTTACGCCGGAAGGCAAGACATCCCGCTACTTCTACGGCATCGATTATATTAAACGTGACGTCGAATGGGGCCTGACCGAGGCTTCGGAAGGCAAGATAGGAAGCCTGGTCGATAAACTGGTCTTGTTGTGTTTTCAGTACGATCCTTCGACTGGGCGCTATGGTTTGCTCATATTCAGGACATTGCAGTTTGGCGCGACATTGATGATTCTTGGTTTCGCGCTCATGTACACAGTATTTTATCTGCGAACCAGAAAAAAGCAGTTCGCCGAAGTGATGCCAGAGGCTCCAGGCGATCATCAACACACGACAGGTTAAAAAGCTAACGCGATACGAAACGGTGATTACTCAATGAACTTTCCAATAATTCCAGAACAAGCATCAACGATAGCAATGCGGTTAGATATCTACTATTACTTTTTAGTCGTGTTGTGTTCCATTTTTACCTTCGGTATCTTTTTCACGATGATCTATCTGGCCGCAAAGTATCGCAAGATTGAAGGTGTGGATCGCCCGTCGGTGCCGCTGGAAAGTCTGGTGCTGGAACTCACCTGGACGATTATTCCCTTCTTCATGCTTCTCGGTTTGTTTTTCTGGGGCACTTGGCTCTACGCCGACTATCTGAACGAGCCGGAGGGCGGTGTTGAAATCGATGTCGTTGCGAAGCAGTGGATGTGGAAAGTGCAGCACTCCAATGGTTCGCGCGAGGTCAATGATCTCCATGTTCCGGTCGGGCGGCCGATCAAATTGACGATGACTTCGCAGGACGTTCTGCACGATTACTATATCCCTGTAATGCGGGTAAAGCAGGACGTCGTGCCGGGCCGATTTACGCGCCTCTGGTTCGAAGCCACCAAGACAGGAGAGTTTCATATCTTCTGTGCAGAGTATTGCGGCACCGAGCACAGCTACATGATCGGTACCGTGACTGTCATGACCCAGGAAGACTACGCGCTGTGGCTTGAAGGCGGCCCAAAGAAATCGCCGCAGGAAGCCGGAGAATTCTTGTTCACCCAGATGGGCTGTATTACCTGTCACTCTGGGCGCAAGGATGCCCGCGGCCCGGACCTGAACGGAATTTTTGGAGCGGAAGTTACTCTGACTACTGGCGATCCATTCACGCGCGACGAAGAGTACTTGCGTGAATCGATTATGGAGTCGACCAAGAAAATTGTTGATGGATACACCCCGCTAATGCCGAGTTTCAAAAATCAGCTGACGGATGAAGACGTAATGAATTTGATTGCCTACGTTAAGTCACTCAAAGGCGAATCTGAATAGAACGACTGTACTGCGATAGAATACTTAAGAACCTTCGGTTCGAAACGATAAGAGGCTTAGAGAAAAATGGCTGTTGTACCTACTGAAGAAGTCAGCCCGCCGGAACATGGCGACGACACAGTGAACTATTGGAATGTAAAATATTCCATCAAGTCCTGGCTTCTCACTAAAGATCATAAACGCATCGCTATGATGTATCTGATCAGTATCATGTTCTTTTTCCTTGCGGGTGGTCTGTTTGCGATGCTGTTCCGCATTGAGCTGATGACTCCTGAAGGAGATCTCTTTAGCGCGGATTCCTATAACAAACTCTTTACGCTTCACGGCGTCATTATGATTTTCTTTTTCCTGATTCCGTCTGTTCCGGCCACCCTGGGCAACTTTTTTCTGCCGATTATGGTGGGGGCAAAGGATCTGGCGTTTCCCAAGGTTAACTTGTTCAGCTACTATGTCTATGTCGCGGCCGGATTTCTGGCACTCGCGACCCTGGTTCTCGGAGGTGTCGATACAGGCTGGACTTTCTATGCGCCGCTCAGCACGCAATACTCCAATTCGCAGGTATTCCTGGCAACGCTCGCGGCATTCTTCGCAGGGTTCTCCTCCATTCTGACGGGCGTAAACTTTATTGCCACAGTTCACAAAATGCGCGCGCCGGGGCTGACCTGGTTCCGCCTTCCGTTGTTCGTATGGGCGCAGTATGCCACGGGTCTTATTATGATGCTGGGCACACCGGTTATCGCGATTACGGTGTTCCTGATTTTCTTTGAGCGCGTAACAGGCATTGGAATCTTTGATCCGGCAATGGGCGGGGATCCGGTACTGTTTCAGCATATGTTCTGGTTCTACTCCCATCCCGCTGTGTACATCATGATCCTTCCTGGATTCGGCGTCATTAGTGAAGTGATAGCCTGTTTCTCGAAAAACCGAATATTCGGATACGAATTTATCGCATTTTCCAGTCTGTCGATTGCGATCCTCGGCTTCTTCGTGTGGGGACACCACATGTACGTGACCGGGCAGTCATTTTACACAGGCGTCGTCTTCTCGTTTCTGACCTTTATGGTTGCCGTGCCGTCGGCGATTAAAGTGTTCAACTGGACCGCAACATTCTGGGGCGGCAATGTGACTTTCGAAGCTCCGATGCTGTATGCGATGGGCTTTATGGGTCTGTTTCTGGTTGGTGGATTGACCGGACTGTTCCTTGCAGCAATGGGGATGGATGTTCCCCTGCACGATACCTATTTCGTCGTCGCCCACTTCCATTACGTAATGGTGGGCGGCATGGTGATGGCATTTATGAGCGGCGTTCATTTCTGGTGGCCCAAAATGACGGGACGGATGTATCCGGAAAGTTGTGGTAAGATTTCCGCGGGCCTCATTTTCTTCGGATTCAATGCAACCTTCTTTCCGCAGTTTATCCTGGGCTGGCTGGGCATGCCGCGGCGGTATCACTCCTATCCCCCGGAATGGGCCGCACTGAATGTGATGTCCACCGCTGGAGCCACGCTGTTGGGATTCGGTTTTACGTTCGCGATCGGATACTTCGTATGGTCACTGTTCTGGGGCAGAAAAGCACCTGCGAACCCTTGGGGCGCTAAAGGCCTTGAATGGGAAGAGTGTACTTCACCGCCTCATCCTCACAACTTCCACGAAATACCCATTGTGACTGAAGAAGCCTACGCCTATACGGGTAAGGAGACCATGGATGTCTGATGTAAACATGGGGCCGGCAGAGCCCATTGTTTCCGATCACTTCGTAAGCCGGGAACAACAGAACGAAGCCAGCCACATCGGCATGTGGCTCTTCCTCGCGCAGGAAGCCATGTTCTTTGGTGGATTGTTCGTTGCTTATGCCGTCTATCGCTATAAATTCCCGGAAGTCTGGGAACAAGGAAGCGCGCAGCTCGATTTCAAAATCGGTACGTTCAATACTGTGGTGCTGCTTCTAAGTAGTGTGACCATGGCAATGTGTGTACGCAGTACCATGATTGGTAAATGGAAAGCACAATTGGCTTATCTGGCCGCGACCATGGCTCTTGGCTTGGCGTTCATCGGCATCAAATACTTTGAGTATAAGGCTAAATGGGACCACGGGTTGGTGCCTAATTTCAATTGGGATCTGGAACTACAATCTCATTTGGATCACCCAATTGATCCCGTTAAGGGCGAATTGTTCTTCTCGCTCTATTTCATTATGACCGGTATGCACGCCTTTCACATGATCATTGGATTTGCAATGGGTTCAGTCTTTTTCGTTTTGTGTTTAATGAAGAAATTCGGTCCGAATATGTATCTTCCGATTGAATATTTCGGCCTGTACTGGCACTTTGTTGATATCGTATGGGTATTTTTGTTCCCCATGCTTTACCTGATATAGATAGAAGGAAATTCGAGAATGAGTGAAAACGAACATGAAGACAGTCATGCCGGCCACTTTATTATTCCTTGGCAATACTACGGATACAACTTTATCGCTATCACCATCCTGATGGGACTTACGGTAATTTTCGGAAAAGTAGATGCGCTGGACTTTGGCGACGCAAACGGGATAAATCTTTGGATCGCACTCGGCATCGCCGTGGCGAAGGCCGGCTGCATCATGGCGATTTTCATGGGCGTTAAATGGCTATCACCACTGGTGAAGATGTTTGCACTATGTGCAGTTGCTTGGCTGGTGATCTTGTTTACGTTTTTCCTCGTAGATTACGCGTCGCCGAGTTGGGGTCTGGGTACACCGTATTCGGATTACGAGAATCCGGGTGAGAGACCGCTGCCGGGACATTTTGAACCAGCCGTTGTTCCAGTCGTGACGGTAGAACACTGATAGACTGCATTCGCTCCAAGGTAGTAATTCCATGAGCCTGCTCAATCGAACAGGCTCGTTTATTCGTTCAAGGAATTCGGTAGAGAGAGTCCAGCTCTCCTTCGAGAATCAGCGTAGCCTGAGGGTGAACGTCGTTCGGCACGACTAGGTATTCGAACCGTATCGCGCGCCCAATGCGTATAGCGCAGTCCTTGAGCCTGCACGCGACAGCGTAAGCGGGCTCCTAAGCAACCCATATACACCGATAGCACCTGCTGTAAAACATGCCGCGCCGAACTGATGTAACGTCGCGACTGCGCCAACCAAGACGCTGTCATTGTGAAACAGGTATCGCGAGTAGAACGACTCCCCGAATACAAAAGGATACAACGGTTTCGCGAGATGGAACA
>JYMV01007020.1_pt1 | contig 19307 bp, 15 predicted proteins | sample 338911 | NCBI WGS metagenome assembly JYMV01 (sample SAMN03354496, study PRJNA234377) | hydrothermal vent metagenome | biome: Deep sea; feature: Hydrothermal plumes at the Eastern Lau Spreading Center, Western Pacific Ocean; material: Seawater | place: Tonga | collected 2009 | depth 2000 m m
ACCTTCGACGGTTGCCTTCCTCATGGTGCAACGTAGCACGTGCTTAAGTGAGCACCCTCTGAATGGTCTCTGATCTGCGGTGAAGGAAGATAGAGCGCCTCGTCGGGTTTAAGATTGTTTTCTGCTGCTTGAAATTGAAACATCATGTATTAGGACCAACTGTTTCCAACTTTCCCCCAGTTTTTAGATTTTCCAACCAAAACGTAGGAGAAAGGCTCGGCCAGCCAGAGGATAAACGTTGAATCGTGTGATGTTAGTCGCGCTGCGCACACCATAATTGTAATAGTTTTTGTTCAGCAAGTTGGTCAGTTCGATCGACCAGTTCGGCCCACTGTATCCTTCTCCACTCAAGTCTCCCCCAAACCGAAGATCGACGAGGTAATAATCGGGGACTTGTTCTCCCTGATTGCTTTCGTCATTCTCCAGACGTGCCTGGTCTATATAGCTTGCAGAGAGTGTGGCAATCAGCTTGTCCTCGATAAGCCGCCAGTTAAGTCGTGATCCCAATTGCCATTGCGGTACCAAGGGTACTTGATTGCCGGCAAAGGCGCCTTTTCGAAACTTTGCGTCGATAACCGCGACGTTGACTTGAAGCTTAAGACTGCTTGAAATTTCATATGCAGCTGTCATCTCACTGCCGACGCGCCGCGTTGGGGCCGCATTTTCGTTTAAACCGAATCCACCGCCCAGAGTTGGATCAAAACGCAGCTCATTCTTGAGTTTCATGAAGAAGGCACTTCCCTGAAGGGCGAACTTTTCTGTTTGATACCGGAGACCTGCCTCCACATCGCGCGAGATTTGCGTTTTTAGCTTAAAGGTACTGCCATCAGAGCTTGCGATGCGCTCGTTTATAGTGGGGAGACGGATGCTGCGACCTGTGCGCCCGAAGGCCGTTAGATTCTGCCTCATTTTGTACTCCAAACCAATGTTGTAGACGTAATACTGGTCTACTGCTCCTGTGGTTTCTCGTTTGCTCCCGAATGCGCCTGGTGCATTGGGGTCAAATTCATCTCCACCGGTAAATTTATTCCACATGAATCGTCCGCCGACCTGTGCGGTCAGTCCATCGGACAATCTGAAATCATCTTGTCCGTAAAGACCGACAGTAGTCTGGTGTGCACGGTATTTATGTATCGGTGGCTCGTCGCGATTGCGGCCGCGGTCAGAGTTATAAAATGCATAATACAGATCGGCTCCGATGGTGCTTTGATGATCTTGACCAATCAGTAGCCACTCCATGTTGGCGCGCGGCGTCAGTGACCAAGTGGTTAACTCGGTATCGATAATTTGGTTGAACCCGCCGCCGGTATTATCTTCGATGGATGAATCTTGATCTTTTTTTCGCACCCCGGCATCTAAGATCAGTTCAGCACCATTAGAGAGTTCGCGAGTAATACCGAGGTCAAGACGTAGGCCGCTTTGTAGCGCTTTGTCGAGCGGGGTTGTGGCTTCGTCTCGAGCCGTGACAAATTCATCAGTCCCGGCAGCGCGGTCGATTAAGCGTGCGCCCGGCAATCCCAAAGACTGGAAATCAGCGCCTAGTTTGATAAAGGTTTCGCCACTGTTACCAGTGTGACGTACTTGCCCTATCGCATTACGCTGCAACAGACTGTTATTATCTCGAAAACCGTCCGCCTGAACGTAATTGGATGAGAAGTTTACAGAGTAGCGGCCTCGTGATTGGGATATCGACATATTCGTTTCATGTCGTTGCTGCTCCGCGATAGCGTAGTCGATATTCGCTGAGTTGGGTCGGTTGGCCGGCGACTTGGTTACGATGTTGATGACGCCCCCAACTGCACCGTCCCCATAAAGAACGGATCCCGCATTGCCCCGGATAATCTCGATTTTTTTTATGCTGTCGAGGGGAATGTTGGTGAAATCGACGGCAGCAAGATCAATGTCATTAAGTCGCCGCCCATCCAGTAGCAGTAACGTGTTCTGCGTTCCGACTGCACCGAAACCTCTAATATCCACGGTCGCTTGGGCGCCACTTCCGCCGGAAAAGAGATCGCGATTATAAACACCGGCCTCAAGTCCAAGAAGGTTGGGGAGGTCCTCCGCAGGTGAATTTCGGATGTCTTTCTCTTCGATAACCGTCACGGAGGCACCGGTCATGGTGCTGCCAAGGCGAGTTGCAGTGACAATCAATTCGTCAGACAGTGTTGATTGCGCCCAACTATAAGTCGTCAGGAGTAGAGAAAAAATCACTCCTGCCGCAGTCAAAATAAAATGGCACTGTTTCATGTCGGTCTCCGCCTGCCGTTGGTTGACTAAACCTCAACAAGGTATTCTGCTAAGCAACCCAAAAAGGGTGTGCGCTAGCGACCGTATCGGCGGAACTCAACATTAATACTTAGGGAGTTATTCCCTGTCGGTGCCGTTTTTCGATCGTGTCACAAACCTTGTTGCGTCACCACAGACGGAAACCGTCCCAAGAAATCTCCTCGCTTTCTTGGCGGGCGACGATACCAACGGCAGGTCTCCTGGCTAACGATTTTTTGCCTGAATTTCACCTTCCCAGCCGAGGCCAGTGGTAGAATTCAATCCAAGCAAACCGCCTACAGTTGCGGGAGCAGCCACGGAATTGGCTCTTTACGAGCCGCACCGTGTTCCCTTTTCACCTCCATGCGGAGGAACCGTGATGCGTGGACTATATAGAGCGCTTGTCGACAGGGGCAAGCATTAAGTCCCCTCTAGCCTGTTGATTACCAGTGTCAAAAAGAGAGCAACCACATAGTCTTGAATAGTACTTGAATAGTAAGAGAGTGGTGTATGTTTGCGGTGAAAGGCATGCCTTTGCTCATGATATCACCAGACCTCATGAAAAGGTCTTAGCTCCACATCGAATGACCACGCCGAACGGTCCTGATGTGCGATATGGAATATTTCGTCGGCAATCGCGCTAGGTTTGGCAAAAAAATCATCTGGTTTGTCGGCGGCGAGGCGCGGACGAGTCCAAGGCGTGTCAATTAGTGCATCGACTGTGACATAAGCGACGTGAATACCTTTTGGGCCCAAGTCACGTGCCATTGATTGGGCGAGAATGCGTTGGGCTGCCTTGGTGGGGGCAAAGATTGGTGTGTGGGGTTTCCCGCGGTGGGCAGAGGTATTGCCTGTGACGATGATTGTACCCTTTCCGGCCGCGATCATGTCTGGCACGACGGCACGGCCGAGGTAAAATAGCGCGGTGGTATTGATTCGAAAATTGCGCTCTAGAAGGCTTGGGTCAGCTTCCAAAAATTTCACCCAACCACCACCAACTGCATTATGGAGTACAACTTCGGGGGGTCCCATCTCCGACTTTACCTGGTCAACGGTGGCTACTAAATGATCGAGGTCCGCGACGTCACATTGATACCCTTTCGATCCCGGCAGTTCGGCCTCGAACTTCTTCAACCGATCTTCGGATCGAGCCAGCATCGCGACTCGGTAGCCGCCCTCGGCAAATCTCCGTGCTGTAGCGCCGCCCGTGCCCTCGCCAAGTCCGGTGACCAAAAAAACCGGTCGATTTGTATTTGTCATTATGTTTTTCCCTAACTCACCTGGTTTTATAATAGCGTCGATAGAGCTGTCCGACGTGTTAGCCGAGTTGGCGGCGATATAGGCTGAGCAGCCGTTCCCAGTGACGCTCGGCCGCCTGTTTCTCGAAGCACCAACGGCTAGGAAAGGCGAAGCCGTGGTGGACTTCCAGGTACATCTCAATTTCCCCCCTGACGCAAGATTGGTCAAACGCAGTTTTTAATTCTGCGACCATAGGCATTGGCGCAAGGTCATCGTGCTCCGCGCAAGCGATATATAGTTCGCCTCTCATTTTATCGAAATTTAAGTGCGGACTTTCCTCAGCATCGCTTACAAGCCAGGTGCCATAAAATGAAGCGGCCGCGGCAACTCGATCGGGATATCGCGCCGCGGCGGCAAGGGCATATGGGCCACTCATGCAATAACCGTGGCAGCCGACGAAGCCTGGCTTTACCTTTTGGTGACCATCGATAAATTTCAGCATGTCAGCGAAGTCATTCATGACTGGAGGAATGGTCATTTTAGTGCGGATTGCGCGCATCCGCGTCCATTCAGAACTTCCTTCTTCTAAGACATCCGGCCCAAATATGGCGTCCCGCCCAGCCCGGTAGTACAGATTAGGCAAAATGACGAAATATCCGCTTGTCGCAAGACGTCGTGCCATATCGCGCAACTCTTCCCGGATACCGGGCGCATCCATTAACAGAAATACAGCAGGAAATGGCCCACCTCTATCGGGTCGACAAAGAAATGTTTCCATATCGCCGTCGGTTGTTTTGATGTCACTAATCTCTTCAATCATCGGGATCACTTTCGCGGTTTAAGAGATGTCCATAAAAAACAGCGTAAGGCTGAGATTCAAAACGTCCGAATATAATCGTCAAGTAAAGAGGGCTGCTAAAGGTGAGTCTCAGCAATATGCTGAGATAAGCACCGTGGGCGTGTATCGGTGGTAGTAATTTCTTAGTCAAAATTTAAGTTTTGGTTTTCACTTACAATGCATTTCGAAATATTACACTGAGATTATTGGCTGGCATATCCATTGTGGTTTCCAAAACGAATCCTTGCGCCTCGGCGATACGGGTAACGTCTTCCAAGTTTCTAACCCCCCATTCTGAATTGCGAGAACGTAGGGATGTGTCGAAAGACTCGTTGCTGGCTTCTGTGTAGCGACCTGATTGGCGATATGGGCCGTATAGATAAAGTACACCCGTAGAAGAAAGAACGTGTTTTGCGTTTGCAAATAGCGCTTCCGTTACAGCCCAGGGTGATATGTGAATCATATTTATACAAAGGATCGCATCTGAGCGATCTACAAGCCAAGGTGTATAGAGGACATCGAGTGAGATAGGTTCCTTTACGTTATCCAGATTCGCCGCGCGTAGTCTTGCGACAATGGCGGCTCGTGAGCCTTCATCTGGGTCTGTCGGTTGCCAAACTAATTTTGGTAACTCTCTCGCAAAGTGCACAACATGCTGACCCGTTCCACTAGCAACCTCCAGGACGAGTCCTGCGGAGGGTAAGACGTGGCGGAGTACTTCAAGAATGGGTTTCTTATTACGCTCAGTTGCGGGGCTGTGGAGTAACTCTTGGGTCATGTTTGTCCGCGACTCGAAGTAGAGGCTTGCAAGTGGTGCTTATGGCTCAGGGTTTTTGCGCACATATTAAATGGTCACATCAAGGGACTTGTATTCTTTTTAACAAAAGAGCTTGGGTGAGGTAAGCGTCGGTATATGCGTCGTAAACGGAAAGATTAATCTCCATCCTCAAGAGGCTACAATACCGTGTATTGCCTCATTTTTTAGAAGAGGCAACCCCATTAACGTTATCTTACAGGGATATCTGAGAAATTTCTGTTAGGATTTGAACAGTGTGCGCTGGATGTAAAAGACATTAAGGCGGCATCGTTCATATTGGGAGGCATTGGGTGCAACGCTATTTAGTGCGTCGGTTGCTGGCCGTAATCCCGACCCTTTTTTTCGCAAGTGTCATTGTGTTCCTCGTAATCCGAATCCTACCTGGTGATGCCGTTGATTTGATGATCAAGAGCAGTCCGTTCATCGAAAACACCGAAGAAATGCGGCGACAAATTGAGCTGGACCTTGGTCTGGATCAGCCAATGCATATGCAATACGTGCGTTGGGTGTCAGGCATTATCTTTCATGGAGATCTTGGTACCTCCCTTATTCGTGATACCTCTGTCGGCGCGGAAATTGCTGAGCGGGTGCCCGTCACGATGACAATGGGTCTGCTTGCGGTTCTTTTTGCACTGGTGATCGCGGTTCCGATTGGCGTGTATTCGGCTGTGCGTCAGGACACGTTGGGTGATTATGTTGGCCGTAGCTTCGCAATTTTGGGGTTAGCGGTTCCAAGTTTCTGGCTTGGTACCATGGTCGTTATTCTGCCTGCAATTTGGTGGGGATGGTCACCTCCGACGCGTCTGGTGCCGTTTGTTGAGGAACCTCTGCGGTATCTTTCGGTGTTCGTAATACCAGCCGCCATACTGGGTGCATCCCTGGCTGCGGTAACAATGCGTATGACCCGGACAATGATGTTGGAAGTCTTGCGGCAGGACTATATACGAACCGCACGCGCCAAAGGGCTTGAAGAGTGGTTGGTCGTCACCCGCCACGCCATGCGCAATGCCCTTATACCGGTAATAACTCTCGTTGGCCTGTTCATCCCGATCGTTATCGGCGGTACAGTCATTTTGGAGCGTATTTTTGTCATACCTGGGGTTGGGCAATTGCTGCTCCTGGCAGTTCAGGATCGGGATTACCCAGTCATTACCGGTATCTTTCTGGTGGTTGGTGTCTTTGTCATCTTGGTGAACCTGATGGTCGATTTGAGCTACGGTCTGCTCGACCCGAAGGTTCGGGATCAGAAGTAGGCACGCAGTATGGCAGAACTCACCGTTGGAACCAGAAGGTTTGACACTGCGACGACGCGCCGTAGCCCGTTCTTCGAGTTCTTGCACCGACTGTTCAGGGAGAAGCCTCTGGGCGCCTTCGGGGCTGTAGTTTGCGTTGTATTCCTATTCACGGGAATTTTTGCTGAGCTAATCGCCCCATACGGTTACAACGAGATGAATCCAATTGATCGTTTGAAGGCTCCGTCTATTAGTTACTGGCTGGGCACCGATCAAATTGGCCGTGATGTATTTAGCAGAATTGTTCATGGTGCACGTACCTCTTTGATCATTGGTTTTTCGGCGGCCTTTATTTCTATTTTGATTTCAACGTTCATTGGTGTGACCACGGGTTTTTTCCGAGGCAAGTTCGATATGATCGTCCAGCGTATGGTTGATGCTTGGATGAGTTTTCCGGATCTTGTGGTCGTTATTGTGGCGGTATCGGTATTTGGTCCAGGGATGTGGCAGGTGATATTAGTTTTGAGCCTGTTATACGGCATCGCGGGGTCACGTATTGTACGTAGTGCCGTATTGACCGTTAAAGAGAATGATTATGTGCGGGCCGCCGAGTCGATTGGCGTGTCCGTGCCACGTATTTTATTTCGCCATATTCTACCAAACATCATGGCGCCGCTTATTGTTTTATTCACTACTCGATTGGCAGCGGTGATTTTGGTTGAAGCTGCGTTGAGTTTTTTGGGTTTGGGTGTGCCACCACCTGTCCCTAGTTGGGGTGGTATGTTAAGTTTTGAGGGGCGAAGCTACATGTTTCAGGCGCCCTGGCTAGCGATTATGCCAGGGCTCGCGATTACAATTGTGGTGTACAACATCAACATGTTCGGTGACGCCGTGCGCGATCTATTGGATCCGCGCATGCGTGGCTTTGGCGGTAAAAAAAGACAGGTCAATTCTGAAACTGGATAGAGAGGACGAGCGATGGAATCGTGGAAAATTGCGACTGCATCAGTGGTCGGAGCTATTGGGCTGTCACTCGTCGCGGCTGACAGTATTCAGGCAGGCCCAGAGAGGGAACAGCCTCGCTACGGCGGCACCGTCAATGTCCTTACGCGTCTTGCGGCTTTAAACGCCTTATCTTTCAACCAGTATAATTTTGTCTGGAAGACAAACCACGATGCACTGTTTTTGGAGTATTTGGCCAAGGGAGATCTGGATTTCGGGCCACGGGGTACTGATGAAAACTCTTTCAAATCTCTGAGTTACATTCCGGACAAACACCTAACGGGCGAGTTGGCCGAGAGTTGGTCGGTAGAAGAAGATCCCTGGCGGCTGGTGTTTAATATCCGGCGAGGTGTGTTCTGGCCGGCCAAGGAAGGGGTCATGAAACGACGTGAACTGGTCGCGGAAGATATCGTATTCAACTATACGCACATGAAGACAAGTCCCAGAGCCATTCCGACTTGGTGGGATTTCATCAAGGAGTGGAAGGCGGAGGATAAATACACCGCCGTCGCATATTTAAACGAGTGGAACGCCAATTTTGGGTATCGTCTGCTGTGGGGTTATTTTAGTGGTATTGCTCCGCCGGAAGTGTTGAGGATGAACGATGGGAAAGGGTCCGATGACTGGCGCCTAAAAACGGGAACAGGTCCCTACAAGCTGGTAGATGTCCGACCCGACGACATTCAGGTTTATGACCGCAATGACGAATATTGGGACAAGGAAGTGATCAATGGTGTGGCGTATGATCTGCCGTACAACGATCGGGTCGTATATCACATCATGGCCGATGAATCGGCTCGAATTGCAGCCATTCGTACGTGCAAAGTAGATATTCTTGAGGCATTTCGCTGGCAGTTTGCGGATCGGCTAAGACGCTCGGCACCGGAGTTAATTGTTCAAAGTTATCTAGGCAACCCAGCCTACCTTGCACTTAGAAACGATAAACCACCGTTCGATGACGTTCGGGTCCGGCGCGCGATGAACCTGGCCATAAACCAGCAGGAAATACTGGATACCCTTCTCAACGGTGAAGGTGAAATTCTCAATTATCCCTTCTCAGTCCGGTGGCCGGATTATTACACTCCCCTGGACGAGTTGCCTCCGGAGGCACGGGAACTTTTTGAATATCATCCCGAAAGAGCGAAGCAGTTGCTGGCGGAGGCGGGTTATCCCGACGGATTTGAGTTTGATATCATGTTTACGACTGCGAGCCCCTATCACCTGGACCTGATGGCCATGTTTGAGGCCTACTATCAGCGTATAGGCGTCAAGGTGATAGCCAAGCCGATGGACTATTCCGCATATCGGGCGGCGATGCGTGAACCAGAGCAGGCTCTGGGATATCTTGCGAATACCGATGAAGGCAATCCATTTCAGGTTCTGCGAAGTCGATTTGTAACCGGGCAGACCTGGAATCCGGCCTTTCATTCCGATACATGGCATGATGAGACCTTCTTTAAGGCTATTTCCATGGAGGGCGCGGAACAACGTGATGCGCTCCTGAGGGAGATGAATGTTCGCCTTATCGGAGAGCGTGTTCCTTACGTCTGGCTCCCGACACCGACCATGTATGAGGCCTGGTGGCCGTACGTCAAAAACTACTGGGGCGAACATAGTGTTGGCACGCAAGACCCGGGTCCCATTTACGCTCGGATATGGATTGATGAAGACCTAAAGCGAGAGATGGGCTGTAGATCATGAGAGTCCCACTGCCGCAGCGGTGACTAGCTCGTGACATCTCTTTTAGAGGTCCGGAATCTCAAAACGTACTTCCATTCCGATGGCAGCGTTGTCAAGGCAGTAGACGGGGTGTCCTTTGACGTGCGCGCAGGCGAGACTGTAGCAGTTGTTGGGGAAAGCGGTTCTGGGAAGACTGTTACCGCGTTATCCGTGCTAAGGCTAATCCCCGACCCTCCCGGTGAGATCATTTCCGGAGAAATTCGTTTTGCTGGGCGCGATCTGTTGTCACTCAGCGAGGCCGAGGTGCGTAAAATTCGCGGCAACCGAATTGCCATGATTTTTCAGGAGCCAATGACCTCACTAAATCCGTCGCTTACCGTTGGACGGCAGGTGGGAGAGCCGATTGAAATACACCAACGGGCTTCGCGAAAAAACGCGTGGGACAAATGTATTGCCTTATTGCACAAGGTCCGTATCCCAGACCCGGAGCAACGAGCAAACGCATATCCGTATCAGTTTTCCGGTGGGATGCGGCAGCGTGCAATGATTGCGATGAGTCTTGCATGTGAGCCAGAACTTATCATTGCCGATGAACCAACCACGGCACTTGATGTCACTGTTCAGGCACAAGTGCTGCACCTTCTTAAAGAATTAACCCGTGAAACTGGTGCCGCATTGGTGATCATTACTCATGACCTTGGTGTTGTCGCCCGTTACGCCGACCGAGTTAACGTTATGTATGCGGGTCGGATTGTGGAGGCAGGACAGACGAGCGAAATTTTTAACAACCCTACGCATCCTTATACAGTTGGGTTGCTGAATTCTTTGCCGCGTTTAGATGGGGACGTGAGGTTTGCATTACAGCCAATTGAGGGACATCCACCTGATTTGGCCAATTTACCCTCCGGGTGTGCATTTCAACCGCGTTGTCAGTATGCAGTTGACCGATGCTTGGCGAAGCCTCCGGAGCTTTCCGAGGTGAATCCCGAACATCTCGCTGCATGTTGGGTGGATTTAAATGTCACAGCCTGAGCCAGTCCTTGTCGTGGAAGACTTGAAGGTTGAATTTCCGGTACATGGTGGACTACTCGGTGGACGCCGAATCGGCACAGTGAAAGCAGTGGATGGCGTAAGCTTTGAAGTAAACCCGGGAGAAACGCTAGGAGTAGTCGGCGAAAGCGGATGTGGGAAAACCACAACGGGGCTTGCGATTCTGCGTATGATCGATATTACGTCCGGACGAATTGTATTTGATGGAGAAGACATCAGCACCTTGGAACGTGCCGCAATGCGTCCGGTTAGGCGGAAGATGCAGATGGTCTACCAAGATCCATTTGGGGCGCTAGATCCCCGTATGCGGGCGAAGGACATCATAGGCGAACCACTAGTCGCGCATGGTATATCGGAAAATCGCGAAGCGTATCGAGAAAGAGTATCCGAGCTTTTGGAGATGGTAGGTTTGGATGTGGTAATGGGGGAACGCTACCCACACGAATTTTCCGGTGGGCAACGTCAGCGTATCGGGATTGCTCGCGCACTTGCTCTGCGCCCAACATTGTTAGTGTGTGATGAGCCGGTTTCGGCATTGGATGTATCAATCCAAGCACAGATTATAAATTTGTTAGAGGCGCTGCAGGATGAGCTTGGCTTGACCTACTTGTTTATCGCTCACGACCTTTCGGTTGTGCAGCATATAAGTGATCGTGTGATGGTGATGTATCTTGGGAAAGTGGTAGAGATTGCAAATCGTTCAGATCTTTACCGGGCTCCTAAGCATCCGTATACGCAGGCGCTCTTATCAGCTGTGCCCATGCCATCCCCGGACGCCGAAGCCGCGCGTGAGGTGGTTCTTCTGGAAGGGGAGGTCCCAAGTCCTCTCAACCCACCTACTGGTTGTCCTTTTCATCCTCGTTGTTCCATGGCCCGGCCTGATTGTCGCGAGACAATGCCAGTTCTCACGGAACAGAATACGGGACACAAAGTTGCGTGCCATTTGTATTGAGCGGAACACCAACAGTAATCAGAGGTTTGGAGTTTAAATACAGGCATGAACAAGAAGCGTGGTGAAGTGTACATCGAATCCCTTAGTGCTTTGACACTGGCGACCTCGGACATAGGGTGTGCAGTAAAATTTTATGAAAAACTGGGTTTCCAATTGGTAAAGGAAAGCCCGGCTGCGCGGTTTGCGACGTTTCGTGTGGGTTCCCAGTACTTAAATATTACTATGGAAAAACCTGAGCGAGCGCCATGTTGGTGGGGGCGTGCGATTTTTTATGTGAGCGATGTAGATGCCATATACCAGCGCGCATTAGCGTTTGACCTTGAACCGGAGTTTGCTCCGCGTGACGCCCCTTGGGGAGAACGTTACTTCCATATATCCGATCCCGATGGTCATGAGCTTAGCTTTGCGCGCCGTTTACCAGAGTGAGACCGAAAAGCTTAGCGACCAGAAAATACTTGGCACTCTCTTAATTTGTCTTTGCTGTAAGAGAGAAAACTTGTTTCCAGTGTTGGATTGTCACGAATAGATGTGTTCAGGCAAGGTTGCGTTCGCGCTTCTGTCCCGTCGTAACGACAGTTAAAACTGTCAGCAGACTCACCGCTCCCACCGTCCAAAAAACTGCGCTTGGGTTATGGTGATCAAGAATATATCCAAACAAAGGAGGTGCAATAATTCCGGCTACGTTGAATCCGGTGGATACGAATCCGAATACTTTCCCCATTTCCGTGGGTGGTGCAAGTGAACGGATCAGCATGTCACGAGATGGTGAGACAACTCCTGAGAAGAATCCGGCAATAACGAATACGAATGCAATCACTTCAAGCCGCATTGAAAGCCCGGCCATTGTAAAAAACGCCAATGCTATTGCAACGAAACACACTCCAGCAAACAAATGATGGTGGCGAATTCGGTCTGCGATCCAACCGCCACATAAAACTCCGATTGGTGACGCAAACAGATAAGCCGATAGGATTGTTGCTGCCTCAGTCACAGTGATTTCGTGTATAACAGTCAGCGTTGCGACGCCAAATGCACTCACACCGTGGCCAGCAACGCCTATGCACAGGAAAAAAAGTGCGCCAAGTAAAATAGGCTGGCTAAACAGAAGCCTTAACCCTGATCGGGCAGTGCTTGGTTGCTTGATTTCCGTCTGCGAGGCAGTCTCTTGGAGTGCACCGGCATTCGCTGCGATGAGGACACTTGCTAAACCACCCGTAACCCCGCACACAATTAGTCCGGTTTTCCAATCAGTAACTGAGAGAAGTAGAACCATCGTGACCGGAGCAACGGCGTTTCCCAACATTCCCGCTGCAGTGTGTATTGAGAAAGCTTGCCCTATGCGTCCACTTTGGACCGACGCATTTAAGATGGCGTAATTCGCGGGGTGATAGACTGCATTGGCAAGCCCTGCAACTCCCATCATCGCTAAAAGCATCCAGTAGCTTGGCGACAGACCGATCCAAATGAAAGCAGCTGATTCTAGTAAGAGTCCGCACAGCAAAATTTTTCGTGCGCCGAACCGGTCAACTAGGAAACCAACCGGAGCCTGTGTCAATCCTGTAACGAGGCTAAACACCGTAATCGTAATACCTAGTTCCGTGAAACCAATACCAAACTCATCTTTAAGCAACGGGAATAGCGGTGGAATAAGCAGCATGTAAAAGTGGCTGAGGAAATGACCTGTGCTGACTAGCCCAACGACTTTGAAGTGTTTAGGTGGCGTGGAAGGATGTGTCATTGCTGGTTAACTAGGTGGAAATGAGCGGTCCCGGCTCAGGAGGAATCAAAAGAGATGAAGAAAAAAGGCACTTATATGTCAAATTTTGTATTACTAAACCTTTTTACCGCGATCCAACTTTTATCATTTAGTTGGCCGCAGTCATGGCAGGGGAAGCAGCGATAAACAAGCTAGCGTTCTGGACCTAACTAGGAAGTGATCAGGTTCTTAGAATTACTTGTCAGACTTATTGAAGTCGATCGATGACCTCTTGTGGTGGAGCAACACGAACTTCATCGTCGACCAGAACTACCTCGCACGTGCAATCGGTCACTTCGTAGTGCTTGGCCATCTCTCCACAGCCCTGAGTTGCGATTCGAATCGCGGCTTCTTCCTTCGCCATGGAATAGGAAAAACCGATCGCTTCAAAAATTCCATCGTCTAGGAATTTCTGGTCGATGTGTTGCCAGCGTATGCATGCTACGCCAGATTTTGTTGTATCCAAAGCGGTGTAGCTGTACTTCCAGTGCTTCATGGTACGGTGAAAAGCATCCCCTATTTTCATCTCCACCGCATCTCCATTGGCGTCGGAATTTGCATCCGTTGTTAGTAGCGTACTGGCAAGAGACATGACTAAAATTTTTCCCAAACGACCGATCATGGGTGTGCGCACTCATATTTTCCGAGGTTAAATTTGAGGGTTATATTGGCATCATTTGTGGGTTGTGGACAAGCAGCGAGCGCCATAAGGCCAACGGAGACGGACATATAAAAAACTAGGAAAATGAGTTTATTAGTAAGTTAATGAAGCTTTGTTTGTTGAAATTAAGTATGATTTAAGCGGCTAAAACATGATTGTAGAAAGGCTTGCACGGTATGAGTGGCAGTAGAGATTTTCAAGGTATCTATACAGCGTTAATAACGCCAATGACATCAAATCATGAGCTGAATGAGGAAGCATTTCGGGAAGTTGTGGAGTTCAACATACGATCGGGCATCAACGGTTTTTGGGTGGCAGGTGGCAGTGGGGAAAGCGTACTTCTCGAGGATGACGAAAACAGCCGAATGGCCAAAATAGTGACAGACCAAACGGATGGGCGAGCCAAAATTATTATGCATGTTGGTGCTCCCACAACGAAGCGGGCAGCAAACATGGCTGAAAATGCGGCTAAGGCTGGTGTTGACGCAATCTGCTGTGTTCCACCATTTTTCTACGGCCAAAGTGATGAAGCAATTGCCCAGCATTACCGTGCAGTGGCGGGTGCAGCATCGTTACCTTTTTTTGCTTACAATTTGCCAAGTGCTACCGGATGCGAGATTACGCCTACGATGATGTCTCTCTTTCAGGAACGTGTGCCACAAATGGAAGGCCTGAAACACTCTGCATTTAATTTCACCTACGTCCGAGAATTCGTAAACATGGGTCTGAGTTGTTTCATCGGGTTTAGTGCCTTGACGTTGCCAGCACTTAGCGCTGGAGCAGTCGGAACTGTGGATGGAGCTCCAGGGATAGCTCCTGAAGTTTGGGTCGAACTTTGGAAGGCATTCCAAGATGGAGATATGGAGCGTGCACGTGCGGCTCAGGACAAAGGTATTGCAGTATGTAATCTAGTTAGGATAGGTAGTTTTCATGGCGTGTTAAAATCGGCAGTTAGCTACCGTCTTGGCGTGGATTGCGGAACACCGCGACCTCCAGGAATGCCTTTGTCGACGGAACAAGATGAGACCTTACGACAGCGTCTATCAGAATTAGATTTACTCCCAACTGAAAAATAGCTTGGTTTTATTCCTCGAGTAGTAGTGCTCGACGGTGTTACAAAAAGAAAGTACCTCGCTCCTTCCGGTTGTTGATGTGCCAAAGGGCATTAACGCTAAGGCAAGGGTTTAGGTTGGACTAGGTTGGACTAGGATGGACTATCGATGAGTGAACAACAGCACCATGAAACCTGGAGCATTAGCAAGGCGCCGGTAGTATCTGAATATGGACTGGTAGCGAGCCAACATCATGTGGCGTCTGATATCGGTGCGGAAGTGCTGGGGCAAGGGGGTAATGCGATTGACGCAGCGGTCGCTACGAGCCTCTCTATTGGCACTTTGGAACCTTGGATGAGCGGTCTCGGCGGCGGCGGTTTCATGCTTGTTTACCTTGCTGCGCAAGATCGAGTGTATGCGATTGATTTCGGCATGGTAGCACCGCGTGAACTTGATCCAGACGATTACCCACTGAGTGGCGGGAATGCATCAGACTTATTTGGCTGGCCCGCAGTCGAAGAAGACCGCAACTTGAGAGGTTTTCCAGCTGTCGCTGTTCCAGGTTATATCGCCGGAATTTCCACTGCGGCGGAGCGTTTTGGTACATGCTCATGGGCGGAAGCCATAGCGCCGGCGATCGAACTTGCTGAGACAGGAATGATTGCTGATTGGTATGCAACACTGATGATAACCACTGCAGCTGGTGATCTGTCTCGGTTCCCCGAGAGCGCGCGAGTACTTCTTCCAAGCGGTTATCCGCCAGTGGGCGAATGGGGCGCCCCGCCACCCCGAATTAAACTGGGAAACTTGGCCGCCACTTTACGGCGTTTGCGGGACGCCGGTCCACGCGATTTTTATGAAGGGGAGATTGCGCGTTCCCTGATCACGGACCTCTCTGCTGGCGGCAATAAAATAACCGATGATGATTTAAGGAATTACGCGGCCCAGGTTATGCCTGCGGAAAAAGGGCATTATCGTGATGCGACTGTTCATGTTGCTCCGGGATTAAGTGCGGGTCCTACATTGCTTGCGGCACTCGGAAAACTGAGCGATTGCGTGTTGGGGGATATTCTCAATGCGGATACGTATCTCGCGTATGCGGAGAGTCTGGATACTGCATATACCGAACGTTTTGAAACTATGGGCGACAGCAATGACTCAAGAGCGCCATCCTGTACGACTCACATCAGCACGGTGGACCGCGATGGGAATTTTGTCGCTCTAACTCAGACCCTCCTGTCTTTATTTGGTTCGAAGGTAATGTTGCCTGGAACCGGCCTCCTCATGAATAACGGCATTATGTGGTTCGATCCGCAGCCAGGGCGCCCCAATTCTATTGCGTCTGGCCGACGTCCACTATCGAATATGTGTCCAACGATAGTTACGCACAATGGGCATCGCACGGCACTTGGTGCGTCCGGCGGAAGAAGAATTATGCCAGCTGTCTTTCAGTTGCTCTCGTTTTTGGCAGACTACAAAATGGATGTAGGTGCTGCATTAGCGCAACCGAGGATCGATGTTAGTGGCAGCGAGGTTGTTGGCATCGATAACAAACTGCCGCCATCTATTCACAAAAAATTGGCGGAGCGATTCGAAATACAAAGTAGCCATCATGGTGTGTACCCATCACTCTTTGCTTGTCCCAATTTGGTCAGTCGTCCCTTGGTTGGAGGGCCGCAGGTGGGTGCTGCCTTTATTCCCTCTCCTTGGGCGAAGGTTGCTGCGCCCCGTATGTAATCGTTCATCGATAGAAATAATATTGTTCCTATTAGCCGGCGATTATGATCGTTTCGTGGATCGCCCACGACGAGTGTCTGATTTAGTTTGAGTCACGAAATCATGGGGTGAAAACAACAAGGATGGTGCCATTGGTGTCACGAACAATTCTAGGAATTCAAACAGTACTGATTTTGTTGGCGGTCTTTGTCCCTTTGGCGGTTGCCGATGGTTTGCCACGTACATTTGGTTGGACAGCTTATGGCACGACATCGGGCGGGTATGCTGTTTCGGTCGCTATCGGGAATGCATTGGCAAATGATGGCTATCGCCTCCGCGTGATTCCTGCAAAGAACGATATTTCACGTCTGACGCCGTTACGTGCCGGGAGAGTCCATTTTTCTGCCACGGGAATAGGCAGTTATCTTGCACAGGAGGGTGTAGACGAATTCGGTGCGAAACGTTGGGGACCGCAGCCGGTTCGGTTGATTATGATGAGCTGGTCAGACGTAAACATCGGTTTGCCCGTTGTTACCAGAGACAGCGGCATCGCAAGTACTTATGACCTTGTCGGGAAACGTGTCGCCTGGGTGGTAGGAGGCCCGGCGCTAAACTCGAACATGACTGCGTACCTGGCCTTCGGGAACCTGACATGGGATGATGTGACGAGGATGCAGGTGTCAGGTTGGAAGGCGTCTATTCAAGGCATGATTGACGGCACGATCGACGCGGCAATTGCATCGACTAATTCCTCAATGTTGTACCAGTTAGAAGGGTCGCCGCATGGGATGCGCTTCCTTCCAACGCCACACGATGACGTGGATGGATGGGCACGTATGAACGGCCGTGCACCTTGGATTTTGCCGCACACCGCGACTTCTGGGGTTGGCTTGTCACCAGATAACGTTTTGGAGGGTGGGAGTTATGGATACCCGATTCTTATCACCTATGCGGAGCGCGATGAGCAAATGGCATACGACCTCGCCCGGCTGCTTCATGTCAATTTTGATGAATACAAGGACGCGCATTCCAGTGGTGTCGGCTTTGCAATAGAACGTCAAGTTTTTGATTGGATTGTGCCTTATCACTCAGGTGCTGTGCGGTACTTCAGGGAGATAGGAGTTTGGAACGCATTACATGATGCACATAATCAAGCCCTCATTGAACGACAGAAAGTGCTTCAGGAGGCATGGAAGAGCATCCGATCATCTAACCAAACTGATGACGTTTTTATCGATCTTTGGCTGGCAACGCGCCGTGCCGCACTGATTGCTGTCGGAATGGATGCTGTATGGTAGAGCTGTATCAATCGAGCAAAGGACCAGTATCAGATGACCACGATGTTGCGACTTCACGGTTTCGCTCGTTAACAGGGTTCTTCCGCATAATTTTTGTAGGTTTGACGGCAATCGGAATTTTACTTGCTGTACACCAAATCCTTGGATTGCAAATTCTTAGCCGCATCGTCTTGCTTGAAAATAGTTATCTGTATCTGTTGTTGGCGTTCTACCTAGCCAATGTTTTTTTGGTTTTCCCGTTTTCTTTGATTAGTCCAAGGGATTATGTTCCGGCATATGATGTCATATTGTTTTTGACGTGTTTGTCAGTAGGCGGATACTTTTCGATTACTGGCCTGCGTAGCTTAGAGGAGGGGTGGGAGTTTCAGTCTCCCATTGTCCCGGTTGTACTGGCATTTCTCCTTTGGGCATTAATTATGGAGGCCGCCCGTCGCACAGGTGGTCCGGCAATCGCGATAATTTTTGGTCTATTTTCTCTCTATCCAATTGTCGCTGATGCCAGTTTTATGCCGGCTTTGTTTTCAGGATTGCCTCAGGATATTGCTTCTACTGCGCGCTATCACATTCTGAGTGAGGAATCGGTTTTAGGTATCCCGATGCGTGTATTTGGCACGCTAATTATTGGGTTTATTTTATTCGGCGTGACTCTACAGACTACTGGTGGGGGCCGTTTTTTTATCAACTTAGCTTTTGCCCTGTTAGGCGGGGTTCGTGGTGGTCCCGCGAAGGTTGCAATATTTGCAAGTGGACTGTTTGGGTCCCTCAGCGGAAGTGTCGTTACAAATGTGTTGACCACTGGTGCGATGACTATTCCCGCAATGAAACGAATAGGATATCCAGCGCGCTATGCTGGAGGTATAGAGGCTTGTGCGTCAACTGGCGGGGTATTGATGCCACCTGTGATGGGCGCAACAGCGTTTGTCATGGCGTCCTTTCTTGATGTCCCGTACCTTGCCGTAGCGGCAGCCGCTGTTGTTCCTTCTTTTTTGTATTTTTTTGCGCTTTTCGTGCAGATCGATTCTTATGCTGCGCGCAACAATGTAAAAGGTCTGCCCCGTGAGGAGCTTCCTTCTACACGCAAGACGATTTCTGAAGGATGGTATTATGTGTTTGGATTTCTTTTACTCATATACTTGCTGATTTATCTGAAACGAGAAGCACACGCACCATTCTATGCAACTATAGTTCTATTAGCCCTAAGCCAGTTTGGGAAACTGAGTTTGCGTGACCCCTGGTATTATATTCTTGGGCTAGGGATCATTACGTATCTCGGAATTGTTCTTTCTAGCGTACAAATGTCCGCCACTTATACAACAACTATACCGTTCGGTGCGGGGATCCTACTATTGGTACTTTGTTATGTGCCAACTCATATCCGCGTGTCATTTAATCGGGTTAGGGAATTTGTTGAGTCGAGTGGGCGCTTATTGACAGAGCTTGTAGCTATTTTAGCTGCGGTAGGTCTCATCATTGGTGGACTGATGATGACTGGGATGGCAAGCTCTTTCTCTGGGGAAATAACAAGGCTCGCTGGAGAAAAACTTATTCCCCTCTTGTTAATGGGGGCGGCAACGGCTTTCATTCTTGGAGTGGGAATGACAGTGACCGCAGCCTATATTCTTCTCGCAATCGTACTTGCACCCGCTCTAATCGGTCTCGGCTTAGACCCCATAGCTGTCCATCTTTTCATTCTTTACTGGGGCATGATTTCGTTCATCACACCACCTGTTGCGCTTGGTGCATTTGCAG
>JYMV01015602.1_pt1 | contig 19304 bp, 18 predicted proteins | sample 338911 | NCBI WGS metagenome assembly JYMV01 (sample SAMN03354496, study PRJNA234377) | hydrothermal vent metagenome | biome: Deep sea; feature: Hydrothermal plumes at the Eastern Lau Spreading Center, Western Pacific Ocean; material: Seawater | place: Tonga | collected 2009 | depth 2000 m m
CAAAAAGAGCAATACCCCGATTTAGAAGATGGTATTTATGCAGAATTTAAAACAAATAAAGGAACTTTTGTTGCAGAGCTTTTCTACAAAGCTACTCCAATAACAGTTGCTAACTTTGTTTCGTTAGCAGAAGGAAACAACCAAATGGTTGACTCTAGCTATAATGGAAAAAAGTTTTTTAACGGCTTAACTTTTCACCGTGTTATAAAAGATTTTATGATCCAAGGTGGTGACCCGCAAGGAACCGGACAAGGCGGACCTGGTTATAAATTCCCAGATGAATTTAATGATACTTTAGTACACGATACCAAAGGAATTTTATCGATGGCCAATGCAGGACCGGGAACTAACGGAAGTCAATTTTTTATTACATTAAAAGAAACTCCGTTTTTAAATAATAAACACTCTGTTTTTGGAGAGATCGTTAGTGGTCAAGAAATCGTAGATTCTATAGGAAGCGTAAAAACTGCTCAGCGTGACAAACCTGTTGAAGATGTAGTAATGCAAGAAGTTAACATCATTAGAAAAGGAGACGATGCAAAATCTTTTGATGCACCGATGGTTTTTAAACAAGAATTAGATAAGGTAGAACAGAGAAAAGAAGATGAAAAAGCAGCTTTAGAAAAAGAGTTAGAAAATCTTAGTGAAGGTTACGAAAAAACCGATAGCGGTTTACGCTACAAAATCACCGAAACTAATGAAGACGGCGAATCTCCAACTAGAGGGCAACTTGCAGAAGTACATTATACTGGAATGCTTACTAACGGGAAAAAGTTCGATTCTTCTTATGATAGAGATCAACCAATAAAATTTCCTATTGGTGTTGGTAAAGTAATCCCAGGTTGGGACGAAGGTTTAATGTTACTAAAAACCGGAGAGAAAGCAAGATTAGTAATTCCTCCACACTTAGGTTATGGTGGCAGAGATTATGGCCCAATTCCTGCCAATTCTATTTTAATTTTTGATGTTGAATTAATTAGTGTTGGGAAGTAACCTGAAATTTATCAGCTATTTAAATAATAAAAACCCTCATCAAATTGATGAGGGTTTCTTTTTCATAACAATTTTTTTAAGCTTTTTTACAGCTTTTTTACAGCTTTTCAATTTCGCTTTTTAACTCTGCTTTGGTTTTACCGGTTTTTTCTTGAAGACGGCCAAGCATTTCGTCGAATTTACCTTCAGAGTAGGTTACATCATCATCGGTCACCTCACCATACTTCTGTTTAAATTGTCCTTTAACTTGTTTCCATTTTCCTTCTAATTCCATCTTATTCATAGCTTTTAGTTTTAGTTGTTTAACAATGATTAAATTTACCGCTAAAAACTCTCGGGCTATGCTAAAGAAATCCCATTTTATTCTTAAGGCTTTGTTATTTTCTTATTTAAATAAATTTCAATATTATTTTTTAATTATCGTCAGTTTTACGTTTATCAGTTGCGGAGCGGGAAAAGCAAAAAAATCAGCATCAATTCAAGTCAAATTTTTAGACGATTATATAATTCCGACAAAACAATTTATGGAAGATGACGAAATTGGCGGGTTAAGTGGAATCGATTTTGATGGTGAAAATTATTACGTGGTTTGCGATGCTCCTTCATCCCCTCGCTTTTATCAAATCAGTATTAAAACATCGCTTCAAAAAATAGATACCATAATTTTTGAAAAGCAAATCGAGCTTCAAAATACTTCAGCATTTATTAAAAATAATAGATTCGATCTGGAGTCGATTCTTTATAATGCTGAAGAGAACCAGTTTATATTAAGTAGCGAAGGTTCTATTAAAAATGAAAAAAATCCTACCATATTTAGTGTAGATGCTCAAGGAAATTACCAATCACGTTACCAACTTCCCTCCTATTTTGCTGTGGAAGGCGATCAGGGCCCGAGACATAACGGTGTTTTTGAAGGATTATCGCATGCGATTAACAAAGGAGGAATTTGGACAGCAACAGAATTGCCTTTAACTGAAGACGGACCTCAACCTAAATTATACCGCACGAAATCTCCCGTAAGATTTACTTATTTTAATGAAGTGAATGAGGCAGAATTTCAATTTTCTTATCTATTAGAACCTATTCAAAAAATCCCTTATTTACCTTTTTCAATTAATGGAGTGACCGATATGTTAGAAATTGCACCTAAACAGTTTTTAGTTTTAGAACGTGCCTTTTCAGCAGGAAGAGGTAAACGAGCCAATTCTGTTTTACTTTTTAAAGCCGATGCCACTAATGCCAGCAATACTTTAGTCATCGAAAAATTAAAAGGGAAAATAAAAAAAGAGGTTATCCCGGCAACTAAAGAATTAATTTTCAACTTTAAGCAAATTCGAAAACGACTTCAACAACAACGCATCGATAATATTGAAGGGATATGTTTTGGAACAAAATTACCTAATGGTAACGCTAGTATTTTTGTGATCTCCGACAATAACTTTAATAGTTTTGCCCAACAAATCAATCAGGTAATTTGGCTAGAACTCGTTATGCCATAATTTAAGTTTTCCTTTTATATAAAGTTAACCGGGAATGCTTAACTTTAAAAATACTAAATTAAAGATTCGTAATAAATCGCTATCAGATTCCAGATCAAGTCTGGAATGACGCAAAATTATAATTATGGATAATTAATTATTAAAACTTGAAAAAATGAAATACCTATCACTGCTGCTAATCACGTTTTGTATGTTTAGCTGTAAAGAGCAACAACAAGAAAAAGAAAAGGAAGAAAAAATGGCCATTAGCGAAGCAGAAACCAATTTTAAACCTAAAGATACTACCATTTATTACTTTGTAAGACACGCTGAAAAAGATCGTGAAGCAGACACGAACGATCCGCATTTATTACCGGCAGGAATGCATCGTGCTAATTTTTGGGCAGAAGTTTTAAAAGATAAAAATATCGATTTGGTTTTTAGCACCAATTATCAACGCACCTTAGAAACTGCAAGACCTACGGCTGAAGAAGCTGAAGTTAAAATAGAACTTTACGAAGCCAATCATCTTTACAGTAAAGACTTTCAGCAGAAAACCAACGGAAAACGAGTTTTTATTGTTGGCCATCAAGATACGACTCCGCAATTCGTGAATAAGATTTTAGGGAAAAACAAATACCAACGTATAGCCGATGATGAAAATTCTGAATTATACACCGTAACGATTTATCCTGACGGTAAGAAAACCAGCCAGGTTAAAAAATTCCCACTACCGGAAGAAGATAATCAGGAGTAAAAATTTTCACACTAATAATGTATTCAAAATTAAATACGATTAGGTTTATGAGAAAATATTTCATCTGTATTTTCTTTCTTTTAATTTCCTCTATAGGTTTTTGCCAATCATTTGACAAGTATGATTTAAAGGGAATAGTGAAAGCTAATATAGATGTTGTAATCGGAGATCAATTTGATCAATATGATATTAAAGAAATAATCAAAGTAAATCCTTCATTGGTTACTGTAACTTCTACAAAATTTGATAAATACGATTATAAAAAATTTGTAAAATTAGGAGCAAGAGTAGTTATTAGAAATCAACTCAACAAATACGATATCAAAGAAATTATCGAAATTAATCCTTTGCTCGTCACCATCGTTGGCAACAAATTCGATAAATATGATTATAAAGATTTTGTTCGGTTAGGCGCAAGAGTTATTCTAAAAGATCAGTTTAATAAATATGATTTAAAAGAAATCATTAAAATCTCTCCTACGTTGGTTACTATCAATGCTACTAAATTCGACAAATATGAATACAAAGATTTTATGCGTTTAGGAGCTAAAATTGTCCTTAAAGATCAATTCGACAAATACGATTTAAAAGAGATTATTAAAATTTCTCCTTCGTTAGTGACTATTCATGCCACTAAATTTGATAAATACGAATACAAAGATTTTCTACGTTTAGGAGCAAAAATTGTAGTAACAAATCAATTTGACAAATACGATTTAAATGAAATTATTAAAGTCTCTCCTGCTTTGGTTACTTTAATTGCTACCCATTTTGACACATTCGATTCTAAAAAATTTGTTCGATCTGGAGCAAATGTCATTATAGGTGTAGCAACTGATGAAATTGATTATAACGCAGTACTTAATTAATAAACTTAAACGTTTTTAATTGCGTAAAATTCACTTCAGCTTTTGAATAAAAAAAATCGAAAATTAGTGGTAACTAACTTTCGATTTTAGTTTTAGTTATATTTCAACTTCAAAATTAAGCGCAATTACGCTCTAAAACTTCTACCTTGATGTCTTTATTTTCGATGGTTGAAAATAATTCTAATTCATTTTTTTCAAATAAATCGTCTAAATCTTGTAAAATCGGAGAAGCATTTTCTTGCGGAGCATAATTTTTATAATCTACAAAACGAATTCCCTCAATAGTCCTTGGGTTAGTAGCTTCTCTAAAACGCATTCCGCCACCATTTACGTGATACGAATACGCTAAATAATCTACCGTGTAAGAATCTTTATTTACCCAATACATATAGGTATCTTCAAAATCTTCGCCGCCGCCTTCTTGTGCAAAATTCACCTGAATTTCGTAATAGGCTTTTCCTTGTATAGAATCTTCAGCAACTAACTCTTTACGTACCGCAGGATCATTCAAACCAAATGGTAATTGCACAAAATAATGTACCGAGTTGATCGAATTTTTATATTTATTAGCAGTAGTATCTGCAAGAATCTCTTCTTCTTCATTTTTATAATAGGTAAAACCAATGTTGTTTACGGTTCCTAAAGTTTCGTTATCACTACTGTCTTGTTTTTTTCGGCTTAGCTCAAACATTCCGCAGTTACGAGTACTTTTATAAATAGCATCTCTAAATTTAAATTCGATGGTGGCCGTTTCATATCGATTTCCACCGGCAGAATCGATAACGGTATTCATAATTTCTGCTCCTTTTCCGCCATCTTGAGGTGGTGGCATTTTATTACTTTTTTCTTCTTGTGCTTCAACCTTTTCGGGTTTCGGATCGTTTTTACAAGCGATTAGGGTAACTATTAACAGAAGAAGCGTAATTATTTTTTTCATTGTATATTTTATTAATCTTATCGCAAATGTAGGCAAACCATAAATTTATCGATAGAGTTTAACCAAAAACTTAAGCACCTTCTTTACTATTTTGTAACATTTATTTCTTAAAGAAGTCCTATAATACAGAAGAGTTATTCTAAATTGAAAAAAGCTTACTATTTTAGCGTTTACTATGCAAAAGAACAACATCAACATTAAAAATAGAAAGGCTAAATTTCAATACGAAATACTTGATAAATACGTAGCAGGTATAAAATTAGCCGGTACAGAAATTAAAGCCATTCGCGAAGGTAAAGCCGGTATTGCAGAAAGTTTTTGTGAGTTTCACCGAGGAGAATTGTACGTGATCAATATGCACGTCGATGAGTATTCTCACGCTACACACTTTAACCATACCCCTAAAAGTGAGCGTAAATTATTACTCAACAAGCAAGAACTTCGCAAACTCGAAAAGCAAATCAATCAATCGGGTTTAACCATTATACCGCTTCGATTATTTATTAATGATCGTGGCTTGGCCAAATTAGCAATAGCTCTTTGTAAAGGTAAAAAGACGCACGATAAACGTGAATCGATAAAAGATCGTGAAAACAAACGTCGTCTAGACCGTATCAAAAAAGAGTATAACTAATTTGAACCAACAACATTTTGAAAAGACTTTTACTGCTAACACTCCTGTTACATTCTGGGGGGATTTCTGCCCAAGTGGTAGGTGAAATTACCGATACCAAAGGTGAAAAATTACCTTACGTAAATATTTACCTTGAGAATAGTTTTACAGGAACTACCTCTAACCAAGAAGGTAATTACGAATTAGAAATTAGCAAACCGGGAGATTACACGATCGTTTACCAGTTTCTAGGTTACAAAACGCAAAAGAAACAAGTAAACATTCAATCTTTCCCATATACGATAAACGTTAGTCTGGCTGAAGAGTCGACCAGTTTAGAGGAAGTAGTAATTAATTCTGATGAAAATCCTGCCGATCGTGTTATTCGGAAAGCAATTGCTAACCGAAAGAAAAACCTAGCCAAAGTTGAAGCTTATACGGCCGACTTCTATTCGCGCGGAATTTGGAAAATTGAAAATGCTCCAGAAAAAATTCTAGGGCAAGAAGTGGGTGATCTGGGTGGCGGACTCGATTCTACCCGAAGCGGAATCGTTTATCTTTCTGAAACAAAATCGAAAATAAAATTTAAAGCTCCCGACGATTTTCACGAGAAAATTATCGCTTCTAAAGTAAGTGGCGACGACAATGGTTTTAGCTTAAACAGCGCGCAAGATGCAGATTTTACTTTTTATAATAATACGATCGAATTAAATGCTGAACTGGTTTCCCCTATCGCCGATTATGCGTTTAACTATTACGACTACAAATTAGAAGGAATTTTTTACGACGATCTGGGCAACTTGGTGAATAAAATTAAAGTGATCCCCAAACGACCTAAAGACCGCGTATTTTCTGGAACCATTTATATTCTGGAAGATTCTTGGGAAATTTATGGGATCGAGTTAACCACGACCGGAGAATCTACACAAATCACTCCGATTGAAACCTTAGTTTTCAAACAAAATTTCACCTATTCAGAAAAAGATGAACTTTGGGTAAAGCTTTCGCAAACCGTAGAATTCACCTGGAAAATTTTTGGGATTGGTGGGAACGGTCGTTTTTCTGCCGTGTATAGCGATTACGATTTTAATCCGCAATTTACGCGGGAAGACTTCAGTAATGAGATTTTAAGTTTTGCTGAAAATGCTAACGAAAAAGACTCGATGTATTGGGAAAAAATTAGACCGATCCCGTTAACTACAGAAGAAGTTGATGATTACATTAGAAAAGACAGCATACAAGAGCGTAAAAACTCGCGCGTGTATAAAGATTCTGTTGATCAGGTAAGAAATAAATTTAAAATTACCGATCCGCTTTTTGGTTATAGCTACAGAAATTCTTTCAAACAATATTCTTGGAATATTAGCGGACCAATAGAAGGTATTCGTTACAACACCGTACAAGGTTGGAACACCACGGTAAACGCCAATTTCACCAAATGGGAAGAAGATTACAATAAATATTGGGGTTTAAACGCTTCAGCTAATTATGGTTTAGCAGACGATCGTTTACGTGTAAAAGGTGGTTTTATTAAAAAATTCAACAATAAATCGAAACCCTATTTTACTTTAAACGGTGGGATCGAAGCAAAGCAAATTAACGATACCGAACCCATTTCAACGTTGGTAAGTTCTGTAGCTTCTATTTTATTCGACAAGAATTACTTAAAAATTTACGATCGTACATTTGTAGAAGCACGCTATTCAGAAGAAATTTTTAACGGCTTTAGATTATACGCCAATGCTTCTTTTGAACGCCGAAGCGCTTTGTTTGATGATCCTGAAATTATTGAAGATGAAGATGAATTTACCGCCAACAATCCGCTGGCGCCTAACGATTTTGATTCTGCTCCGTTTGAAGATCATAACATTGCTAAAATTGGCATCACCGGAAGAATTAACTTCAACCAGAAATACTACAATTATCCCGATGGTAAATACAATGTAACTAATTCTGATTATCCAACGCTTTACTTCAGCTACGAAAAAGGCTTTGCTGCAACTGTTGACGATTATAATTTTGATCACTTTAAAATTATGGCCAACCAACGAGTGAGTCTTCAGAATAAAGGAGATTTTGAATACAGTTTAAAAGGAGGTAAATTTTTAAACGGTGAAAATATTTCGTTGGTAGATCATCAACATTTTAATGGCAACCTAACTCACGTAAAATTAGATCCAAGCATCAATCAATTTAACCTTCTGCCCTATTACGGCTATAGCGCGAACGATACTTATGGCGAGTTTCACGCAGAGCATAATTTTAAAGGTTATCTGCTAGGGAAAATTCCTCTACTCAGATCGCTTAATTTTAATACAGTAATTGGAGTGAATTCTTTATGGACAACCGGAAATAAACCTTATTCTGAATATTCTGTCGGGATTAGCAACATTGGTTTTGGTAAATATAGAATCTTACGCTTAGACTACGTAAAAGCTTACCAAGGCGGCTGGCAAGATAGCGGCGTAATGTTTGGTTTAAGTATCGGAATGTAAATTTTTAAAATACGAATTACTTATTAAAGGCTGTGTCACTCTGAACTTGATTCAGCGTCACATCCACAAAGTATTATAATCGAAAAAGATGAAACAACAAAAGTACAAGTGCTTGCACAAACTTATTTGGTTAGGTAGCATCTCTTTACTTTTGTTGTCTTTTATTCCAAAATTATTTCCCGATTATTGGTATACCGATATTTTTTCAAATTTTAAGTTACAATATTTAATAGCTTCCGTTTTCTGTTTAGTAATCGTATGGTTTCTATTTCGTCGGAAAATTTTAGTAAGTTTCTTATTGATTTTAAGTATTGGGTTCAACGCTTATTATATTCTACCTTATTATTTTAATACTGAAGAGGAAAGTATTAAGATTGAAGATCACTTAAAAATTGTGAGTATCAATTTACTTTCTAGCAATACTAAAGTAGATTTAGTAGAAGCTTACATCAGTAAAGAAAATCCTGATCTAATTGTTTTGATGGAATTTACACCGCAATGGAAGCGTTTACTGCAAAAGACCATTTCAGCCTATAGTTTTAATCATTTAGAACCTCGAAACGATAATTTTGGAAATGCTATTTTAAGTAAAAATCCCATCGAAGCAAAAACAGATTACTTTCAACATAATCAAAAACCTTCGATCGTAAGTCAATTGAATCTCAACAATAAATTACTAACCATTATCGCTACGCATCCTCTGCCGCCATTAGGAAAACATGCGTTTGAACTTCGAAACCAACATATGGATTACCTTATTAAAAATCGCTCAAAATTTTCAGATCATTTGGTAGTGGCAGGCGATTTTAATAATTCTTCTTATTCTAATCATTTTCAAAAGCTTTTAAAAAGCGATCTAAAAGACAGTCGCTTAGGTTTTGGTTTACTCCCCACTTGGCCGGCTAGTATTTCTTTTCTTCGAACTACATTAGATCATATTTTAGTTTCTGAAAACATTAAAGTGCTCGACAGAACTGTAGGAGAAAATATAGGTTCAGATCATTTGCCTATTTCTGTAGAAATTGGTTTTTAAATAGACTTTCTTAAATTCTTTTATCTTTGAAGTTCTAAATTGAACATTTTTAAAAATGAAAAACTTTTATTGTTTAGTTTCCGCAGTTATTTTACTAATAAGTTGTAATCACAAAGAAAATTCAACTTCAACCATCAAAACCGTTGCAGCGATGAAAGATGTGATGTGGAAAGGTGAATTGCAAGGAAAGATAAATTTAGATACGATTTCAAATCAAAAAGGATTATACGGTTTAGGACCAATAAGCGAATTGACCGGTGAAATTCTAATTAACGACGGAACGATTTATACTTCAAAAGTAACTTCAGACTCTACGATGATCGTTGAAAAAAACAAGCAAGTTGAAGCTCCGTTTTTTGTCTACGGAAACGTCACAAACTGGCAAGAAATTGAACTCCCGAAAGAAGTTATAGATTTAAAAACACTCGAAAAGTTTATTGACGAAACCAAAGCAGATGCCAAAAAACCTTTTGTTTTTAAACTGAAAGGAATGGTCGATGCTGCTAAAATTCATATTCAGAATTTACCTAAAGGCACAAAAGTTTCTTCTCCTAAAGAGGCGCATCAAGGTCAGGTAACTTATCATTTAGAAGATGAAGAAGTAGAAATTATTGGTTTCTTTTCTAGAAAGCATCAAGGTATTTTCACGCATCACGATTCATTTGCACATATGCATTTAATTACAAGTAATGAAGAGAAAATGGGACATTTAGATGCGGTTCAATTTCAAGACTTAAAATTGTATTTACCTGTAGAAAATTAATTTTTATCTTCTAACATCGGTACAAATCGAAACTCTCCAAATTCTTTCTTTTCAAACTCTTTGGCAGATTTTCTAATAAAAAGTGTCATAATTTGCGGGTCGTCACCTACAGGAATTACTAAACGGCCACCAACTTTTAGTTGCGCCAATAATGGGTTAGGTACAAAAGGTGCTCCGGCAGTAACAATAATTTTATCAAATGGAGCGTAAGTGGGTAAACCTTTATAGCCATCGCCAAAATTTAGATATTTTGGTCGGTAACCTATTTGAGTAAGAAAGCGTTTAGTTTTCACATATAATTCTTGTTGGCGCTCAATAGAATAAACTTTTGCGCCTAACTCGCATAATACTGCTGTTTGATAACCGCTACCGGTACCAATTTCCAGAATTTTTTCGCCGGGTTGCACTTGTAATAATTCAGACTGAAAAGCAACAGTAAAAGGTTGTGAAATAGTTTGTTCTGCCGCGATCGGGAAAGCCTTATCTTGGTAAGCGTGATCTTCAAAAGAGCTATCCATAAATAAATGGCGTGGTATTTTAGCAATAGCTGCTAAAACTCCTTCGTCACTCACGCCTTTGGCTTTTACTATTTCTACGAGTTGTTTACGTTTTCCTTGATGTCTAAATGTATCTTTCAAAAGCAGATTATTTGAAACAAAAATAGCCAATTTCAACTAAGAATTTTGGCTATTCAATTTCAAAAAAACGAGTAGTTTTTAACATTCGTGGTAAATAATTCAGAATGAATTACTTTAAGTTTGTGTTACATACTTATGGCCAAACTTCCGTTTTTGTAATATCCTTTCTCTATAATTTTCCCTTCTTCATCGATAAAAAAGCCGTAACCTTCTTGCGATCCTTTTTTCCAGAAACCTATATATCTATTTCCGCTGGGATATTTGTAAACTCCAAATTGTTCACGAATGCCGTGTATAAATTGTCCAAAGTACTGTCCGTTATCATTATACGTGGTCAAAGCCGGATATAAAGTTCTTTCAAAAGCAAAAAAACCAATGGTAACTGAATTAATTTTGGTGTTCTTCTTCACTCCAAAACCATTGAGACAATCGCCTACACAATTTAGAGCGTTGGCTTTGTTCGCTTGGTACATTCCTAAATTATCTTCAACAGGAACTCCTTTTTCGTAAGTTTTTGCCCAAGTTATATTTCCGTTTTTAAATTGAAAAGCGCCTCCTTCCGGCTCTCCTTTTCTATAATTTTGAAGCGTAACGGTAGCATCTAATTGGTTAAATGTGATCACAGAACCATCTATTTGATGTTTTTTATTGTAGCTTTTATATTCTATGATTCCGTTAGCTTTATGCGACATATACGGGCCAACAACGAGGTTATTCATAAAAAAACCGTGAATTACATCTCCATTATCTGTTGTGATGCTTTTAAATTCAATTTGATCAAGATCTTTCTTTTTGATCTGTTTGGCAAAATCGATTTGAGCTTGAATAGAAAACGAACAGAAAATTAAAATTAAGAGTAGTGTTTTTTTCATCATAAATTATTTAGATGATAAAACTCTGAATTTAGGTGAAGTTAAGAAATAAGGCAATTGACCTATTTCTATAAAATTACTGTTGCACCTTTAAAAGAAATAGTATTTTTGTGTAAAACATTTAAAAAATATGCTGAAAGTAGGAGTTTTAGGCGCAGGACATTTAGGTAAAATACATTTGCGTTTATTAAATCAATCTGAAAAATATGAACTCGTAGGTTTTTATGATGCTAATGAAAAATATGCAGAAGAAGTAGCTGAAGAGTTTAACTACAAAAATTTTAAAACCATCGACGCCTTACTGCAAGAAGTAGATGTGATCGATATTGTAACTCCTACCCTTTCTCACTACAATACTGCTGTAAAAGCGGTTGAAGCAGGCAAACATTTTTTTGTTGAAAAACCCATTACCAATACGGTTGAAGAAGCCGAACAGCTTACCAAAATGGCAAAAGCCAAAGGCGTAAAAGGTCAAGTTGGTCACGTAGAACGTTTTAATCCGGCTTTTCAGGCAGTGAACGAAAAGATCGATCACCCGATGTTTATTGAAGCGCACCGATTGGCAGAATTTAATCCGCGTGGTACCGATGTTCCTGTGGTTTTAGATCTCATGATCCACGATATCGATGCGATTTTAAGTGTGGTAAAATCGAAGGTGAAGAAAGTAAACGCAAGTGGAGTTTCTGTAATTAGTGACACTCCAGATATTGCTAATGCTCGTATCGAATTTGAAAATGGTTGTGTTGCCAATCTAACTGCCAGCAGAATTTCACTGAAAAACATGCGCAAATCAAGGTTCTTTCAGCGTGATGCATATATTTCTGTAGACTTTTTAGAGAAGAAATGTGAAGTAGTAAAAATGAAAGATGCACCGCAACAACCCGACGAGTTTGCGATGATTCTTCAAAATGCCGAAGGCGTAAAAAAACAGATCTATTTCGATAATCCTGAAGTAGATGAAAACAACGCCATTTTAGACGAATTAGAAACTTTTGCAGATGCTATCAATAATAACACCACACCAATCGTCACTTTAGAACAAGGTACAGAAGCTCTTCGAGTAGCGAAAATGGTGATCGATAGTTTTGATGAATAAAAAAATGAACAATCATAAATAAATTGAACATGAAAAACATAGCAGTTATCGGAGCCGGAACAATGGGAAATGGTATCGCACATACCTTCGCCCAGTTTGGTTACCAAGTAAATCTAATCGATATTTCTGAAGCAAGTCTAGAAAAAGGAATCGCTACGATCACCAAAAATTTAGATCGTATGCTTGCCAAAGAGAAAATTTCTGAAGACGATAAGCAACAAACCTTAGCCAATATTTCTCAATTCACTTCCTTAGAAGAAGGCGTAAAAAACGCAGATCTTGTGGTGGAAGCTGCTACCGAAAACGAAAAAATTAAACTGGACATTTTTAGAAACTTAGATGAAGTTTGCCCAGAATATACAATTCTGGCTTCAAATACCAGTTCTATTTCGATTACCAAAATTGCTTCAGTAACCAAAAGACCTAAGCAAGTGATCGGGATGCATTTTATGAATCCGGTACCGATTATGAAATTGGTCGAAATTATTAGAGGTTACAATACCACAAACGAAGTAACCAACACGATTATGGAGCTTTCAACTAAACTCAACAAAGTTCCTACCGAAGTGAATGATTATCCAGGTTTTGTAGCGAATCGTATTTTAATGCCGATGATCAACGAAGCTATTGAAACGCTTTACAATGGTGTTGCCGGTGTGCAGGAAATCGACACGGTAATGAAGTTAGGAATGGCGCACCCAATGGGACCTTTACAATTAGCAGATTTTATTGGTTTAGACGTTTGCCACTCGATTTTAGAAGTAATGTACGACGGCTTTAAAAATCCGAAGTACGCTCCTTGCCCATTATTAGTAAATATGGTAAGAGCCGGTAAATTAGGCGTGAAATCTGGTGAAGGTTTTTACGACTATTCAGAAAGTAGAAAAGCAGAAAACGTATCTACACAATTTAAAGCTTAAGCAAATTTATGCCCAACATACTTCCCTTTCGAGCTGTACGACCTACGCGTGATAAAGTGAGTTTAATCGCATCACGCTCTTACCAAAGTTATACACAGGCCGAAAGGGAAGCTCGTTTAGATAACAATCCGTTTTCATTTTTACACATTGTAAATCCCGGTTATAAATACCATAAAGAAATTTCGGGACCAGAGCGTTTTCAATTGGTTAGAAACCGCTACCAAGAGTTTAAAGAAGACAATATTTTTATTCAAGACCCAAAACCTTACTATTACGTTTACCGCATTATTAATCGTGAAGGTGAACAGTTTACAGGTATTATCGCGGCAGCAAGTGTTGAAGATTATAAAAGTGACTGCATCAAACGTCATGAAGACACGATTTCATTTCGTGAAGAAACCTTTAAAGACTATTTAAAAACGGTTGGTTTTAATGCAGAACCTGTCTTACTCACACATCCTGAAAACTCGGTGTTAGCTGAAGTTATTTCAGAAATTACAAAAACCCGAGCAGAATTTGAGTTTACCACCACCTATCGCGATACGCATTATTTGTGGTTATTAGAAGATGAAGCTAAAATCAAGAGCATTCAGCAAGAATTTTCGGCGATGGAATGCTTGTATATTGCCGACGGTCATCATCGTTCGGCTTCTTCATTTTTATTGGGTGAAGAATTAAAAAATCAAAATCCAAAACATACAGGAAAAGAAGCGTACAACTTTTTTATGACGTATATTATTCCTGAAAAAGAATTGCGCATTCACGAGTTTAACCGTTTGGTAACCGATCTTAACGGACTTTCTAAAGAAGAATTTCTTATTCAGTTAGATGCAAAATTTAGAATTGAAAATCGCGGATTAGAATATTTTCGACCTAAAAAGAAGCATCAATTCAGTATGTATTTAGAAGGTGAATTTTATTCACTTCAGCTTCGAAAATCGGAGTATAATTTTAAAGACGCCACTTCTAAACTCGATGCAAAAATCTTGTACGAGACTATTTTAAATCCTATTTTAGGTATTGAAGATTTACGAAACGATAAACGCATCGATTATTCTCACGGTAAAAACGGAATGGCTTACGTAAAAGGAAAAGTAGATGAAGGAGCTTTTAAAATTGGTTTCGGGATGTTGCCGGTAAATGTAGAAGAGATGAAGCAAATTGCCGATGAAGGTTTAACGATGCCTCCAAAATCGACCTACATTCAACCCAAATTACGAAGCGGTGTTACAATTTATGAGTTTCAATAATTCAGAAAAAGAATTCAATAAAAAATGGCTAGCATAAAAGAAAATATCACCAAATATAAAGAAGAACTTCCAGAAGAAGTTTGCTTGGTTGCGGTTTCTAAAACCAAACCTAACGAAGATCTGTTAGCAGCTTACGAAGCTGGGCAACGCGTATTTGGTGAAAATAAAATACAGGAAATGACCGATAAGCACGAGGCACTTCCTAAAGATATCGAGTGGCATATGATTGGTCACGTGCAAAGCAATAAAGTAAAATATATGGCGTCGTACGTGCATTTAATTCACGCGGTACATAAATTAAAATTGCTGAAAGAAATTAATAAACGAGCTCAAGAACACGATCGTGTGATCGAATGTTTATTACAAGTGAAGATTGCTGAAGAAGACACGAAATACGGAATGGATGCTGAAGAAGTAGATAAAATTTTAGCTTCGGAAGCTTATCAAGCCATGGAAAATGTAAAAGTTGTTGGTTTAATGGGAATGGCAACCTTAACCGACGACGAAAGCCAAATTGATCAAGAATTTGCTTTCTTAAAAAAGAAATATGATGAAGTTGCCGCTCAAAACCCCGATTTTAAAATTTTATCGATGGGAATGAGTGGTGATTATCCTATTGCTGTAAAAAACGGTAGCAATATGGTTAGAATAGGAAGCTCTATTTTTGGAGCTAGAAATTATAATTAGAGGAGAGATTTTTTGTACGCAATTGTAGATATAGAAACCACCGGCGGAAAGTATAACGAAGAAGGAGTCACAGAAATTGCCATCTATAAATTTGATGGTCACGAGGTGGTCGATCAATTTATAAGTTTGGTAAATCCCGAACGTCCCATCCAGCCTTTCGTGGTTAATTTAACAGGAATTAATAACGAAATGTTGCGCAACGCACCGAAGTTTTATGAGGTTGCCAAGCGCATTGTAGAAATTACGACCGATTGCACCATCGTTGCCCATAATGCCAAATTTGACTATCGCATTATGCGTTTGGAGTTTAGACGTTTGGGTTACGAATTTCAGCGGCAATCTCTTTGTACGGTCGAACTTTCTAAAAAACTTATTCCTAATATGCCTTCGTACAGTTTAGGCAAATTGGTAAAAAATTTAGGCATTCCGCTAACCGATCGTCACCGTGCGAGTGGCGATGCTTTGGCAACGGTAAAACTTTTTAAATTACTGCTGCAAAAAGACTCGCAAAAAGAAATTATTAAGCGTTCAGTACGTAGCAACCCGAAAAATAATTTAGATACAAAGCTTATTCAAATTATTGATGAGTTACCTTCTTCTACCGGTGTTTATTATATGCATAACGAAGCGGGAGATGTGATTTATATTGGTAAAAGTAAGAACATAAAAAAACGTATTAATCAGCATTTCACTAATGACAATCATAAATCGAAGAAAATTCAGAAAGAAGTTTATACGGTAACTTACGAGAATACCGGAAATGAATTATTGGCCTTGCTGAAGGAAAATGAAGAAATCAAAAAAAATAAACCGATTTATAATCGCGCGTTAAAGAAAGACATTTTTAATTATGCTTTGTATCGCTCGAAAGACAAAGACGGGTATATTCAATTTAGAATTGGCAAAGCTTCGCCAGATAAAGAAAACATTACCACGTTTACCAATATATCTCAGGCCAAAAGCACTATGGAACGTATCGTAACTGAATTTGAACTTTGCCAAAAACATACCGGTTTGCATAAAACTAGCGGTAGTTGCTTCAACTTCAGCATTAAAGAATGTTATGGTGCTTGTGTAGGAGAAGAATCTGTAGAAGCTTACAATGAACGTGCACAAAAAGTGATCGATAAATATTCTTATGAAAATAAAAACATGCTTGTGATCGATCGTGGTCGTGATGTCGATGAAAAAAGTGTGATTCTTATCGAAGATGGTAAATTCTGCGGAATGGGTTATTTCAACTTAAATTTTCAGATGAACAATATCGATATGGTGAAAAATATTATCACGCCCATGAAAAACAATCGCGATAGTCAGCATATTATTCAGAGTTACTTACGCAAGAATAAACCTTATAGAATTGTAGAGTTTTAATTATAATTTTATTTGTAACTAATTTATAATATTTTCGAAGTTGTCTTGCTGAAGCTGCCCAAAACACTTCAGCTTGACTAAAAACATAAAACTAAAATTTATTGAAAACTACCTCTAAAAATAGCTCTTGGCGAGAAAAATTACACGAAGTAATTTACGAAGCAGACACGCCGGCCGGTAAAGCTTTTGATGTGGTTTTACTCATCATCATTTTTCTAAGCATCATTATTGTGATGCTCGAAAGTGTAAAAGGCCTCGATGCTTGGCTTTACGATTATATGTATGTGGCTGAATGGATCGTGACCATTCTTTTTACGATCGAATATATCGCCAGAATTATATGTATAAAAAAACCTACCAATTATATTTTTAGTTTTTATGGATTGATCGATTTTTTCTCGACCATTCCGTTATATGTTGCTTATTTTTTTCCGGGAAGTGCGACTGCATTAATTACGGTGAGAGCTTTAAGATTGCTAAGAGTATTTAGAATCTTAAAAGTTAGTAGATATATTGGTGAAGGCGATCGTTTAATGCAAGCCTTAAAAGATAGTCGCGCAAAAATTTCTGTTTTTCTGTTTGCGGTGCTTATTCTTTGTCTCATTTTTGGGACAGCGATGTATATGGTAGAAGGTGCTGAAAGTGGTTTTACCAACATTCCCGTAAGTTTATATTGGTGTATTGTTACGCTCACTACGGTTGGTTTTGGTGACATTCATCCTATCACTCCACTTGGTCAATTTTTAGCTTCGGTAATTATGATCTTAGGTTATGGTGTAATTGCCGTACCTACCGGAATTGTAAGTGCAGAATTTTCTAAAGGAGAAAAAAACAACAAAAAAAGTTTTTCTAACAATACACAATCTTGTTATCATTGTCACGAATCAAAGCATTTAGATGGCGCTGATTATTGCCATAATTGCGGATATCCTTTAAATCGTGAAAAATAAAACGCTTATTTCTGTTGTTGGGCCAACCGCTATTGGTAAAACTTCTACCGGTATTGCATTAGCTCAACATTATCAAACTGAAATTATTTCAGCAGATTCTAGACAGTTTTTTAAAGAAATGGAAATTGGTACTGCGGTTCCATCTTCGGAAGAATTAGCGGCGGCAAAACATCATTTTATTCAGCATATTTCTGTGGAAGATAAGTATTCTGTAGGAGATTTTGAAACTGAAGCAATTGAGAAATTGAATGAATTATTCAAACAGCACGATCAAGTTTTAATGGTTGGTGGCAGCGGTTTATATGTAAAAGCGGTTTTAGAAGGATTGGATCATTTCCCAAAAGTTGAAGCTTCTGTTAGAGAACAATTAAATCTTCAATTGGAAGAAGAAGGAATAGAGAAACTTCAGCAACGATTAAAAGAATTAGATCCTATTTATGCTGAAAATGTAGATCTAGAAAATCCGCATCGAGTAATTCGAGCTTTAGAAATTTGTATCAGTAGTGGCAAACCTTATTCTAGTTTTTTAAATAATTCTTCCGCAGAAAGAAACTTCAACACTATAAAAATTGGCTTAACCGCTCCGCGAGAGTTGATTTATGAGCGAATTGAAAAACGTGTCGATCTAATGATCGAACAAGGGTTGTTAGATGAAGTAAAACGTGTTTACGAAAAAAGAGAGTTGAATGCGCTTAATACCGTTGGGTATAAAGAAATCTTCCAATTTTTTGATGGAAATTGGACAATAGATTTTGCGATTGCTGAAATTAAAAAGAATACCAGACGTTTTGCCAAGCGACAATTAACCTGGTTTAGAAAAGATGAAGAAATTGAGTGGTTTAACTATGATGTAAAGCCACAAGAAATTATAAATTTCATCGATTTCAAAATGTCCCCGAGATAAGTGTTTTACCCCGGGAATATTTTTGAAACTGAAACTTTTAATTACCAATAATTAAGCTTTTGTTTCTTCTTCTTTATTTTTAATTACAAGTCTAAAACCTTCACCGTGAATGTTTAAGATCTCTACATTTTCGTCTTTCTTTAAGTACTTACGAAGCTTTGCGATATACACATCCATACTTCTTGACGTAAAGTAGTTATCGTCTCTCCAGATCTTGGTTAATGCTAATTCACGTGGCATTAAATCGTTCTCATGAAGTGCTAATAAACGTAGCAATTCATTTTCTTTTGGAGAAAGTTTGATTGGTTCTTCTTCATTATAAGTTAAGAATCTCAACTTAGAATTTAAATGAAAACCACCAATTTGAAATTCAAACTGCTTGCTATCTGCAATGCTATCTGTAGCTTTACGCTGCATTATAGCTTTGATCTTCATTAGCAGAACTTCACTATCAAAAGGTTTATTTAAGTAATCGTCTGCCCCAACTTTGTATCCTTTTAATACATCTTCTTTCATCGCTTTTGCGGTTAAGAAAATAATTGGCACATCTTCGTTTTTCTCTCTAATTTCTTTAGCTAAGGTAAAGCCATCTTTGTAAGGCATCATTACGTCTAAAATACAAAGATCGTAATCGTCTTTTTTAAACTTTTCAAAGCCTTCCATTCCGTTTTTAGC
>JYMV01035858.1_pt1 | contig 19301 bp, 15 predicted proteins | sample 338911 | NCBI WGS metagenome assembly JYMV01 (sample SAMN03354496, study PRJNA234377) | hydrothermal vent metagenome | biome: Deep sea; feature: Hydrothermal plumes at the Eastern Lau Spreading Center, Western Pacific Ocean; material: Seawater | place: Tonga | collected 2009 | depth 2000 m m
GTATTGTTTCAATTTTAATATATTTTTATTAATAAGTAAATATGAACTTGCTTTTTTTTGAATAAAAAATTAGTAGAATAATCAATGTTCAAAAATCCTATTAGTTTTATTCTATTAATTTCATTAAGCTTGTCTTCTGTGGGAGAGACTGAAAAGAGAAATGAAATAGATGATGTGGTATTTGCCTCTTCAGATTTATCCGAATTATCAACATATGTCAAAGTGATTAATCCGTTTGATGGCAATATGATAAATGGATTCATTAATCCTAAGAATATAGATGCAGATTTTTTAAAAATCATACCTACACTTTCCGATAGAACAGGTGGTTCATTTTGGCATAATGCCACCACCAATCAGGGGGATTTTTTCAGGATTGACTCATCTGGGTATGAGGAAGTGGAGTTGATAGATGAGCTGTCTTATTCGATAGTTAGTGGAAGGATATTTGATATTTTACCACTTAATTTTCTTAATGATGATGATTTGGCTTATAGGGCAATATCTATCAAGGGAAGGTACGATTCGGTTTATACAATTTACCATGAATTAGCTCACACTCAGAGGGTTGGAGATAATAGGAATGTCACTCATGAGGCATCATTAAGTCAAATAAAAAATTTGGGCATTTTAGAAAATGGGCAAGACCATTACAATGTCTACCATAGCATTAGGGAGTCTTTGGCTGATTTAGCTTCCGTAATCTATATGAAGAATCATAATATTATAGAAGATAAGGATTATGACCTATTTTTAATGGGATTAATTATGGAGCGAGCCAATTCATCAACCTATTTTGAAAAAAATGGAGACCTAACACACAAAATTAAGGGCGACGATACCCACAACACCGCCCAGTCATTAATATATTTTTATAAGCTAATAACCAAAAACCCTGACTTGGTGTCAGGGCTTAAGGATAATAAAATAATAGAGTATTCGCTTAAGTTAATACATCGAGCACTGGCTATCAGTTAGGTCTTGTGATTATCCAACGGCAACTTCATGTTGATAATCATCAATTACATCTTCCTGGTCTCTCACTAGAGCAAAAACTCTAATTTTCTTCCGCTGACATTCAGCAATCATAGACTTAAAGCCCTTCAATGCATAATCGTAGAACCATGGGCTTGTCATAACCTCATGAAAGCCTGCATAAAACTCTGTTCCATGAATATGTGACTCGGCATCATTCTCGTGATGCATATACTCGTGTGCTAATACTGCACATACTTTCATGTACTCACTAAAGCCTCTTGCACCAGCATCTAACAACTCGGTATCAATCCAGACCTTATCTTTACCATTCGTCCAAGCCTCAGCTTCATCAGATTTACCACCAAAAATACTTCTTTCTTCCATATGGCTATCAATCACACCCACTTTTGCAAATACATATCTAATATGATTTACCTCATTTCTTAAAGATCTCAAAACTGCTAATTGGTGCGAACCCAATTCCTTATCTTCCAATTGAATATAGCCACTGTTATATTGCTTCTTAATATCTTCCATATCTAACAATGTGATAGCAGTATAAAAACCACCTCGCTCATCATATCTGCTTCCATCAAAACTAGTCGTTAATCTGTTAACACTTTCGCTGTCAAGTTTTTCAAATAATTCCATTAATTCTTGAAGGCTACCCACTCTCCACAAATCCAAAGTACTCTTTGAAAGAATAAATGCTTCTTTCTTGTGTGCACTCTCAGCAATGCGACTACCAGCAACATCTTCAACACTCAATGCAGTTCTAGTGCCCCAATCGTACCAATTTTCATCTGCAATTTTAGTAATCTTCTGTAATTCCCAGCCTCGTCCAACAGTATCAATAATCAACTTAACCTTCTTCATGCCTTCGAAAACATATTCACCACTAATGATCCCATCAACAATCATCTGTCTTTCATAATCTGACAGTTTTGCTTTAGCCACAATCTTCTTCTTGCCAAATGCCTTTAATTTCGCACTAATTCTTTTCCACATCTTGCATTGTGTGGTCATAATATCATTTCGTGCAAAGTTAACTTGAAATTGCTTTTTAGCCACAACTTCACCACTCACACCAAAATGATAGCCACCATAATCTCTTACATAAATACCCTCATGCCAAACACCTAAATCACCACCTTCATTTACCTTAATATAGGCATCATCAGTCTCAATGTCCCACTTCAAAGTACTAGGATCCTTGCTTACTACCTTGCCATTAATTGAAACCGGGATTTCCAAATACTTTACCATTCTAGTAATGTTTCTGACAACATCATTCATTTCACGATTAGTAAGTCTTTCATATAATACCACATCAATTTCACAACCTTTAATAGCCGTCTTAACTTCTGCTAATTTATAATCCAATCCTTCATTCTTAATATCAACCTGCATCGTAAACTTACCAGACTGCCAAGAATTATCGCCATATGAGAAAATTTGTCCACGACCCATTCTAAATTTACCAAATTTAGCACCATCACCTTCTGTGTGTGGAGTGCCAAATCGCTCGAAGAAGTTTTCAATTTCAGCTTTATTCGCAAAGCCTTTGCCGTCATCTTTAATTGAAAAGTTGGTCTTATCAATTAAGATATCGCAAAAAGTAGAACCTGCGTCATAAGAGTTCTGTACACCCTCTAAGAGAGCCTTCTCTAAAGTCCCAGCCTGCGACTGAATAATTGAGTATAAGATGTTCTTATCGATTGTAAAGCTTCTAGTTTCTTGCATAATTCAAACCCCATAAATAGTAATATGATATTACTATTATTATAACATATGGGTGTAAAAATTACCTTACTATGTGATTTTTTTTTGGCTATTTTCTTTTGGTTTTTTATCCTCTTTCCTTCTGCCAGTGTACTCATCGATTCGCCTATCTTCTTCCTTGCGACGTTCTTCTATTGATTTATATTGATGCATAAATAATAATTTTGTATAATAGATTAGATGTTCAGATTATAGCAGATTTATGGTAGATGTAAATAATTACTTTTCGTTTAAATAAAGATTGATGTATTTTGCTTTTTTATCTTAATCGGGCATAATGATTGTTATATTTATCATTTAGTTAAAAATTAATGACAACCCAAGGTCCAAGAGAGATAACTACCCCGTTTAGGCCAATTCCGCTGGATATTCCTAAAAACCTCTCGAAAAATGAATTTTTTAATTCCCCAGAAAACATTGATAATCTGGTTAATAGCAATGGTCTTCTGACTAACCCAGAGAACTTAGTGTTGTACCGCAAGGCTATTCCACACTCTAATTTATTTGATTGTTCAATAATTTACAACACCTCAAAATCCATACTTAACCCATTAGGCAGACCTGTAAGAAGAACTCAGCTTCCGGAGCACATTAAGCACACATGGAATCGTATGAATCAAATTATTATCTCATATATGCTAAAAAAATATCCAAACCCAGATGAACATTTGGTGCTAGCGGGAGAGGCGTCGCTAGACCCTACTTGGCCATTAACATCGCCAGGAGTTCCGAGTATTCGTATGCTTCATAACCATTTCATGGTATTTGATAAAAGTGAGCTCTCGAATTCACCACTAGCAGATGATAAAAATCCAAATTTAACAGATGGTGGCCAGCACTCATTATTCGCTTCCCACGTCCAAGATGCTTATCTAGAGTTTCTAACATCAATACACCTAAAGATGCTTAAGCCAGTGCCGTCGTCATCGTCGTCGCTAGGTATTACTGGTTATCCCCAAGGTCTTCCAAGTTGGGAAATAATAGGGGGAATAAACACTTTAAAAAACATTGATTTTTGGAATGAATATGACAAGGTATTGACGGCTTTTCTGGATTTCTACCGCACCTTCTTTAATCATGTTTCTTCAAGAAATGCTGGAGTTCCCAAAAATGCTTATTTTCCGAATGAAATTGAGCACACATTATTATTTAATAATAAGTTTTTGTCAGCAGCTAAAAAAGTGAGAGACAAATGTATATCTAATCCAGAATATGCATCAAAAATCAGATGGCAACCGGCCTTTAAGCAATTAATTTATCGTAATGATGAAGGCAAGTTGATTGTAACCATATCTCAAAATTCCATTGGTAATGCTATTACTGAATTATTAGGTATTGTGGTTAAAAGAACGCCTAATGCAGAGAAATATGAAGAATATGAGCCAGAGTTGATTAAGCAATTGTTGGAACTTCGGTCAATTTTAGCAAACGCAGATTTGGGAACCAAAATAGATACCGAATGCTGGTAAATATTATGTAACCCCCCTCATGTTATTTTTCAAAAACATTATGACTGACTCATACAAAGCAGTATAATATTTTTTTTGTAAAAATATCCGGTATATAATGAAATTGAAACTCACCCAACTGGCATTACTGATGTTTTTAACATCAACAGTACAAGCATACGATATAAACAAGGCAGTATCCACTACATCTAAACCATCATACATTGCACAAGCGGTGGCTGGATGGTTTGGGGGGCTAGTTTCACATGAATTGGGTCATATAGCAACCATCGAATATAGTGGTGGGGATTTTTTAGAATTCGCCGACCCAACTGATTCTTTAGGAATACCAACATTATGGATGTCAGGTTCGGGCTCACAGGTTGGTGCTGCTTCGATGATGGGTAATAATACAACGATAATGTTATCCAATAAAGTATTAAACGATAAATATGAAGAGTCAGCATTTCTGGATGGTTTTTTGTTTTTTGGTATTCTGAATCCAATTTCATACTCGTTAGACCCTGAAGGTGTTGATTTTTATACTGCTTCAGCGGCCAATCTTATGGATAGAAACACGCTAAGGTCGGTAAATTTGGTTCAGTCTTTGGCTTTACTTGACAAGGCTATAAATAATAGGAATGATTACTATGATCGAACAGTATTAAACATTGCACTAGATAGTAAATACATCAAATTCAGCAATACAGGAAAGATACAATCAACGCAACAATATTGGATGGACGAAACAGCAGGTGCAGTCAATATCAGCGTGGATTATGACTTTGGGGATTATAAATTGGGTATAGGCCGACAAAGGGATTCTATATCTAATTTAACGGCGAATCAGATGGATTACCTTCAAATAACAAAAGATCTAGATATAAGGGCTGGCCTTATTGCCGTTTCAATTAGATTCGGAGAATCAGTTAGCAATACTTTTTCCACCAATGAAAAACATTTCAGGGCTTCAGTGTCACTGGACTATACTTCTGAATATGTATTTGCGAACTATGATTCGTATAATGACCGCTCAACAATCGGCTTAAAGTTAGATTTTTAGAGCTTCGAAAATCACTACTTAATACTTTACTATCAGGCCAATAACTGGTATAATCTTATTGCATCGACTGCATTGCTTTTAATGAGGTTTTTGATATTAATATTATACAGAGCCAGGAGTAGTAATCATCGCCAAGCATTCATTAAAAAATTTCGTTAGTTCATTCTTAAATAGTTATGCGGATATTTTCTTCATAAGAGGAGTTTACAATGGCCTTGGAATTTTAATAATAACGTTATTAAATTACAACGTGGGGTTGTCTGGAGTTGTGGCTGTATTGTCAGCTTACTTATTCGCCCGATTTATGGGTTTGAAGGCAACCTTCTTGTCCACAGGATACTATACGTATAATGCTCTATTGGTGGGGTTGTCAATTGGATTTATTTTTAAACTATCATTATTGACGCTACCACTAATTATTATAGCTGGATGTTTAACCCTAATTATAACGGCAGCTAGTGCTAAGGTTTTTTCAGATTTGTTTAACCTACAAATTCTGAGCGTTCCATTCATGATTGTCAGCACCCTTGTCTATTTATCGGCCAGCAGCTTCACTAATTTGTTTGTCAATGACCTTTACACATACCATCCATTGTTGCATCTGGATTTCTTGCCAATCTGGATTTCTGGATATTTGTCATCATTAGGTGCTATTATTTTCATGCCTAATGAGGTAACTGGACTGTTAATTGTTTTATTGCTGTTAATCAACTCCAGAATCTTATTCATTCTATCCTTAGCGGGGTATTCGTTGGGCGTGGGTTTATTTGCCATATTTTCCGGTTCAATTGAAAGTTCAGTTAGTAGTCTTAGCAACTTCAATTATATATTGATAGCAATGGCTCTTGGGGGTATTTTTAATATACCATCCATGAAATCATATGGAATTGCGATGATTGCTGTTGCAACTTCAACATTGGTTGCTAGTGCTGGCCAGGTCTTTTGGGCTCAATATGGATTGCCAATCTTTACCTTGCCTTTTTTATTAATAACCCAAAGTTTTGTATATATATTGGATTTATTTACCCCAGAAATTAGAACAAAAACTTATATAGGTACTCCTGAGCAAAATATGGAATACTTTTGTACAAATCAAAAGCGTTTCGTTACTGATAAGGTGGCCATTTCTCTTCCTTTTAAAGATACTTGGCAAACTTGGCAAGGCTTTGATGGGGAGTGGACGCACAGAGGTGCATTCAAGCATGCCTATGATTTTGTTAAAACCGATAGTAGTGGTAAAACCTATGCAGGTAGTGGTTCGTTATTAACAGACTATTACGCTTATGCTCAAGATGTTATTTCTCCAGTGAATGGCCGGATCGCCAGAGTTATTAATCTTTATCCAGATAATCTAATAGGCACAACAGATATTCAAAATAACTGGGGAAATGAAGTTATAATAGAAAGTGATCGAGGCGTAATAGTGAAAATAGCTCATTTTGCTTACGATTCAATTTTTGTTTATGAAGGGCAAACCGTCATCGCCGGTACTCCTATAGGATTATGTGGTAATTCTGGTAATTCTCCTCAACCACACATACACATTCAGGTTCAAACCTCAATTTTACCAGATGCTATTACTTCTCCATTTATATTTGTTAACTATGCCCACCTTGGTCAGTTTAATTTATGCGGCTTACCAGAGGAAAGAGAAAAGATAACGAATTGCGAATTTGACTTATATTCTGACCAGATTACCAATTTTATATTGGATAGGGAGCTGAAGTTTGATGTATACAAGGATAATCAATTAATAGACAGGGCAAACTTAAAGGTTAGGATGTCTGATTATGGAGTGTATTATTTCTCTACACCACGTGGTAAATTATACTTTGGTAAAGAGTATGGAAATTTTTACTTCTATAGTATAGAGGGGAATGACGAGATATTGAAGATGATGTATTTGGCATTATCGACTATGCCCATAAGTAACATCAATAACATTAAATGGAAGGATAGAATCGGAAATTCTATGGTTCTTAATTCATCCCAGCGTCTTTTGGCCAACTTCATAAACTCGCTATCTCTACATAATGTGTACACTCAGGTTGAGTATTATAGCGTTGACAAAAACCTCGTTAAGGGTAAGATATACAACAAGTTCTTTAATGTAAATATAGAGTCAAGTGTTGAATTTGACCCAATCATCGGTTTTAAAGAAATAAAAATTAACAACTATACCATGAAAGCCAATGACAGCATACTTTAAGCAATTTATTGCACTACTCGCCCTGATAATTTCCATTAATTTATTTGCTGGAGTTTTAAGCCAGGAACAAATTTCCCAGTATTATAATAAGTCATACGACTATGAAAAATCTGGTAATTATATTGATGCCATTAAGGCTATTCAGCTGATATATGCCAGGTATCCTAATACATATACTGTTAATGATAGATTGGGGAACTTATATAGACAGGACGGTAAATATAGGAATTCTATAGAGCACTATAAAAAGGCCTTGAAGATACTCCCAGCATCAATAACTGCAAAACTAGGATTGCAATATACATATTTATTATCTAAGAATTATGATATGGTGATGAATCTTGGATATCAAATTATTAATATAGATTTTTATAATTATTATGCTAACTATCGTGTGGCATACTCATTGGCACAAGATGGGAGATTTGATTTGTCAGAAAAGATAATTGACAAAATGTTGGCAATATATCCGACGGATGTATTATTTTTATCAGAACTTGGATTATTACAATTGAAGCAAAAAGAATTCGTAATAGCAGAAGCAACATTGTCAAATGTTTTAATACTGGATCCAGAAAATGTTAGAGCAAAAAGTGCATTAATGAGTATTTATGAATAACTTAGCACAAACACGAGTTCATCTGCTAGATCAACTGGCCAAAAATGTTGACTCTAAAAAGAATCTGGAATTACTAAATACATTTGAATATTTGTGGGCTTATCCTGGTGCAGATACTATATATCAACTTGGTCTACACCTAGATGGTGGCGATAATGCCGCCTTTAGCCTGCTTGCCAATAACGTATATCAGGCAGTCAAGGGTAAGGCCTATTTACAACAGGAGTTTGTTCCATTTTATACTAACCTAGGCAACTTAGATAAGCCCAGTACCGAGCTATTAATTAATAATAACTCTACCCAAAAAACTACAACTAGTAAGTATTTTGAGGTTTTAATCATCCATCCATTGGCTAAAGATTTTGAATCCATATATAGGGGTTCACTATCTAATTACAAAAATAATAAACAAAATCTTTTGTATGATTTAGTGCTAGTCGATAATCCACAAGATGCGATTATAGCAATTCTGGCTAACCCAACGATTCAGACTTGTGTCTATCTTGATGGAGCCATGGGTAATAGTGAAATTAATCCCAACCTAATAGAGTCATATAAAGGGTATTTGGAGTTATTGCCAGAGGATGCTTCTGTTGCGGATTTACAACAGATAATGGAAATGCTCCGCCCAGAAATAGACCATATATATGTAGCCACCGATATTCCTGAAAAAAAAATCCAGCAAAATTTCCACCATGTGGTTTATACTAGTAGCTACGAGTTTTATGCTGAACTAGATTATCATATATTGAGTGGCATTAACCAGAGACAAGATGCTCCATTCTTTAATGCTCTTTGTTCATATTCAACGAAACCCAAGTTAAATTTCCACGCCCTACCAGTATCTCAGTGCCAATCATTAAAAGACTCTCCATGGATGGATGATGTGATTGATTTTTATGGCAGTGAAATTTTCAATGCAGAGACGTCGTCCACGATGGGTGGAATGGATTCACTGATGGATCCTAAGGGATCCATTTGCCAAGCTCAAAGCAAGGCCGCCCAGCTATTTCAATCGCAGAAGACTTTCTTTGTAACTAATGGTACAACATCAGCAAATAAAATTGTTATGCAGGCGAATCTACGTCCTGATGACATTGTTCTTATTAGTGCAGATTGCCATAAATCCATTCCATATTCAATTTTGTTGGTGGGAGCTAATCCAATATTTTTGGAAACATATCCTTTGGAAAAGTATGATTTATATGGCTGTGTTACATTGGATAGGATAGTTCAGGTTTTATTGGATTTAAAAGAACAGGGGCAATTAGACAAGGTTAAGCAAATTACATTAACGAATTCAACCTTTGATGGATTAATTTATAATGTCGAAGAGTATATGACCACTATATTGGCTATTAAGCCAGATATTATTTTCCACTGGGATGAGGCTTGGTTTTCATTCGCCAGCTTTAATCCATTGTATTTGAAGAAGACTGCAATGCACGTAGCTAAAAAGCTATCTGAAAAAACAGAAAGAGATTACACTGTTAGGGTTTACGCCACACAATCAGTGCATAAAACCCTGAGTGCTTTTAGGCAAGCAAGTATGCTTCATGTTTATGATGAGCTTTTTGAGCCTAGTGATTTTTATGAGGCATATCGCACCCATACATCGACATCACCAAATTATCAAATTATAGCCTCCCTAGACTTTGCTAGACGACAGATGAGTTTGGAGGGCTATTCTTTGGTTCAAAATTCCCTTGACTTAGCCAAACAATTAAGGGCAAGAATAGCCCAGTCAGAATATTTAAAAAAGTATTTCAAGGTTCTGTCAGGTTCAGATTTAATTCCAGATGAGTTAGCTGGCGACAAACCTCAGATATTTTTAGACCCGACTAGAGTGACTCTGGATATAAGTGCCACTGGCATAGATGGCTGGAACTTTAGACAGTTATTAATGACACAATATGATATTCAAATTAATAAAACATCCAGAAATACCATTTTGTTCATCATTAATATAGGTACAAAACAACACGGTGTAGATTATTTGGTACAAGCATTAGAGCAAATAGTCCACAATCTTTCGACAAGTCATCAGTATTCAACTAAATCAGCAAGTGTACATTTGCCCCAAAATAGGCAATACCATAAAATGTTCGTGCCAGTAGAATCTAAAGACAACAAAAAATTTCAGGCTGTTAATATCCGTCAGGCATATTACGCAGGATTAAGTAAAGAAAAAACCAGTTTCAAGTACTTGGACAATGAGCTAATACAGCAGGTATTGTCAGAAAAACAAGTTATCAGTGCTGGATTTGTCACTCCTTATCCACCAGGATTCCCAATTATAGTCCCAGGACAAATAATCACTTATGATATTTTGCTATACCTACAGGGGATCAGAATAAGTGAAATACACGGTTATAATGTGGATCAAGGGTTAAAGGTATTCACGGAAGACTTTTTAAAGGAATAAGAATGAAATCAATAAATACAATAGCACAAGCAAAAAAGTACTTTAATGCTCAAGATAATAGTTTTTATTTTGTAAGTGCGAGCAATTTTAACTTAATGCCAATCCATAATTGGGTGAATAATTGGTTTAATGTAAACATGATAGATAGTTATGATGGCAATAACACAAGCGTATTGTTGCCAGAGTATTCGTCTATGCCGATATTTGAGAATATCGAGCAGATAAATCAGTTTTTATTAGGAAATAAAGAAATAGTCGAACATATAAAGGAGCAGAAAAAAACAGGGGAAGCTAATGTTGTTTTCCTATTTTATAATGAAGACCTTGAGGATATGTCTAGGTCTTTGGATATTAATAAGATTATGCCAGACAATAAATTGGTCAAAAGCATAGATAACAAGATAACCACTACCCAAATAGGAAACTCAGTAGATGTTCCTAGCGTTCCTAACGCACTTGTGAATATTTCAAGCTATAAGGAATTGTGTAAAGTTCAAGAAGAGCATGATTTGGGCTCTGATGTGGTAATCCAGACAGCGTTTGGTGATTCAGGGAAGACTACTTTTTTCATCAGCGATGAATATGAGTATCAAGAATATGCAGATAAGATTGAAGCCGAAGATAAGGTAAAAATCATGCGTAAAATAGACTGTGTGCAGATAGCGATTGAGGGTGTAGCTACTAAAAATGGTACTTTTGTAGGCCCTATTCTTACTGAGATCATTGGCCACCCAGATTTAACCCCTTACCAGGGCGGATGGTGTGGTAATGATATTGGCGCCAGTATTTTTGATGACAAAACACAAAATAGTATTTATAAAAACACAGAATTATTGGGTCAAGCCTTGTACTCTGAGGGTTATCGTGGATACTTTGAGGTTGATTACCTGTTAGATAAAGCCAGTATTGATGACATGCCAGTATATTTGGGAGAAATCAATCCAAGAGTGACAGGCATTAGTGCACTCACAAATATGAGTAAATTTTGCCAAGAGCATATTCCTTTGTTTTTATTGCATCTGTTGGAATTCAGCAGTTTAGAGTTAAAAATTGACCCAGTAGAATTCAATCAAAAGTCAAAAGACTTTAATCATCCCAAGTTTGGACAATTAATTTTTAAATGCCTGGAAGAAGACCTAAAAATTGTGACAGAATCGCCCCAGACAGGTGTGTATAGGGAAACAGAAAATGGGCAGATTGAGTACGTCAGATATGAAGATGATGCTACTAATCTGGGAGATGATGAATTTTATATATTACAAATATTGAAATGCGATGAATATGCATACAAAGGCGCTGATTTGCTGATTATATTCACGAATAATGCCCTAAAAGCCGCTAACGGCGATATAACCGCCACAGCAAAGAGATATATAGACTTAATAAATTCAAATTTAGGCTATAGGGGTCTAACAGACGAAGAGCAACAAGCTATTGACCGTTATGGTCAATCTGCACCATTAAAGGTTTCTGAGGATTCGGGGTGAACAATACCAAGCTGATTCAATTTGTTGATGAGCCCGGTATAGGGGATAATTGGCTAAGTTTTTACAATTATAGTATTGAAGGGTACAAGAAATGGTTTTTAAAAGAGGGTGAGTTTAATCGCCCCGATTATCAGACTTGTCACAATGCTATTAAAAAGTACATGCCAGAACTAGAAGATTTTTGGCTCGAACTAATCCGCATCACCAATGCCAGTGATTTGGAGGCGAGGCTACTGAGTTTTTATAACCCAGCACCTTACGTCAGTGGGTGTTCACAGGCCGTATGGAGTAAGGCGACACCTATTCTAGTCAGAAATTATGATTATGATATCGACCTTTCAGAAGCACGGGTTTTAAAATCTAAGTGGTTTGATACCGAGGTAATAGCATCTACCGATTGTCTTTGGGGCGTATTGGACGGGATTAATGAGCATGGATTGTCTCTATCGTTATCATTTGGCGGAAGTACAAACAGAGCAGAAGGTTTTGGTATTCCAATTATTCTACGATATATTTTGGAGTTCTGTAAAACTACAACCGAAGCAGTGGAGGTCCTAGAGAGGGTGCCAGCTCATATGGCTTATAATATTACGATCATTGACTCAGAGTTTTTAGTTAAAACAGTGGAAATTAGCCCGGGTAAGATTAATAAGGTTTCACATATACCATTGGCAGTTAATCACCAGGGGGATTTTGTGTTAAGCAATTATTCAATTTTTTCCAAATCTATGGAACGCAAAAAATTATTAATTGACAAATTATATAATCCATGGCTTACGGCAGAGGGGTTTATTGATAGCTTTGCCTACGCCCCCTTATATACAGACAACTATTCAGAGGGGTTTGGAACCATTTATACCGCTATATACAATCCTGGTTTAAGGGCTGCAGAATTTCGATGGAAAGGTATTAATAAACAGGTTTCATTCACCAACTTTTACCCAGAGAGTTTTCAAGTAATATATTTTTAAAAGATTATTGCTTCACATAAGGTAATTAGGACTGGTATAATATACTCATGAGAATTATAAAAGCTTTTGGATACTCTATGGCAGGATTTAAGTCTTGTTTTAAAAGCGAGGCTGCTTTTCGGGAAGAAATCATAGCCACAATAGTGTTAATCCCAACCGCATACTATTTATCTAAAACCACCACTGAGCTTGTGCTATTAATAGTGCCAATTTTTATTATGTTGATTGTTGAGATGCTCAACACTGCAATAGAGTATGTTGTTGACCGAATTGGATTAGAGCACAATGAGCTATCAGGTATGGCCAAAGATGTTGCATCTGCGGCAGTTTTATTATCAGTCGTTCTGTTGATATTTGTTTGGATAGCTGTGCTATGGCCATAATCGGGGTAAATATAAGGTCTAGCCAATTAATCATGCTAATCTCGGCATTCTTGATAGCACTGAACAATTATAAGTATTTCTCGGGCGTTGTAGATGCCTTCCCGTTAACGGAAAACTATTTATTTGTAATATCGGTAGGCATATGGCTGTTTTCTATATTAAGCATATTGTTGTTTACGTTTTGTCATAAATATACTTTAAAGCCAGTACTTATAATTCTATTAATTTTATCATCCTTCGTTAATTATTTCTCAAGTAATTTTGGCATAGCAGTGGATGATAACATGATTACAAACATTGCACAGACAAATATTGATGAATCAATGGATTTAATGAGTTTGAACATGATTTATTATTTCGTTATATTGGGGTTATTGCCATCAATTTTTGTCTATAAGGCTAAAATAATTAAATCTTCAAGAAAAACTCAGATTTTTAGCAGCATAAAGCATTTGGTGGTATTCTCGCTCATATTTGTGGCTATAACTATGGCTTTTTCAAAATCATACACATCACTATTAAGAGAGCATAGGGACTTGCGTTTTCATATAAATCCAATGTATTGGGTTTATGCAGTGGGAAAATCAGTGGGTATGCAACTTGAAACATCGGCCAAGCCCTTCGTTGAAATAGGTATAGATGCCCAAATACAAAGAAAAGGCACCGATAAGAAAATAGTCGTCATGGTGTTGGGAGAAACGGCACGAGCAGATAGGTTTTCACTCAATGGTTATGAAAGAAAAACTAATCCATTACTATCAAAAGAAGATGTGATAAGTTTTTCAAATATGACATCATGTGGGACTGATACTGCTTATTCAGTGCCCTGTATGTTCTCGTTTTTAAAACAGTCTGACTATAACCATTCTGATGGTAAAAACATGAGCAATGTTCTAGATGTTATTCAAAGGGCTGGGGTCAAGGTTTTTTGGCTCGACAATAACTCTAACTCTAAAAGTGTAGCGGATAGGGTTAATTATATATCCTATAAAAAACCAACACAAAATAGTGTTTGTGATATAGAGTGCAGGGATGAGGGGATGGTTATTGATATTCAAAAATATATTGATGATAATAACGGACAAGATGTGCTGATTGTTTTGCACCAAATGGGAAGTCATGGCCCAGCCTATTACAAAAGATATCCTCAAGAATTCAAAAAGTTTAAACCAGTTTGCTCAACCAATCAATTGAATGAATGCACAAACACGCAGATTAATAATGCCTATGATAACACGATTTTATATACAGACTTCATATTATCTGAAATAATTCAATTGTTAAAGAAAAACAATAAGCATAAAAATGCTATGTTTTATATGAGCGACCACGGCGAGTCACTGGGAGAGAATGGTGTGTATTTACATGGAATGCCAGATTTTATCGCCCCAAAAGAACAGACTCACGTCAGCTCAATATTATGGTTTGGGAATGATTTTAAGAAAGATATATCTATGGAGAATATACGGAAAATCGCCATTTTAAATCAGAGTCATGATGGTTTATTTCATACCTTATTAGGTATGTTTAATGTAAATACAAAGCTTTATGATAATGACTTGGATTTAATATCATATCGAGTTCAATAACAGTTCCAATATTCTTATTGATTATCTACATTAAATCTTGTTAGTGATTTGCAATAACTGTATGATTATATAGAGTGATGTTGTGGATAGAATAAATGGAGATAAAAATGATTAAAAAGAATAAAAAACTATGTATGTTGTTGGCTTTAATGGGAATATACGGAAGTTCTCTGGCTGATACTGGTGCAAAGTTTAAAATGGGATACCAGGGCGTGATTGGAAGTTACTCTAGCAGTAGTGCTAAAGAATCCATCGGAAGTAATGGTTTTATATTGAATCTAACATTTTTAGATGATATAACGGTTACGCACACGAGCACAGACACTAAAATTAAATTTAAAGATGCAGCAAGTAATATTGACCAAACATCAAAATTTACAACACTAGGTTATAATTTTTATACAGATGGTTATGGTGTAGTTAATGTCCGTACCGATTACCAGAGTATCAACAACAATGATCCTACAGGCGCGACAGACGGGGTTAGTATAAATTCATACCAGGCCTCAGTTTTGCCATATGATGAGTCATATTATGCGGAAGTTGGTTTGTCAAAATCAAATTACCCTTTTACGGGAAATTCAACATATACAACGCCACTGACAGTTAATCAGCTTAATGCTAGTTATGGCACTAGCTTAACGGCATCTGATTGGCTAACACTTAAGTTTTATCAAATCAGTTCATCTGATAAGGCTCGAACTCATGACAAGAAAAATTATAACTCTATAGAGGCTAAATATAAATATTTTTTACCTGAAAATTTGGCGAAAATAGATAATCTAGAAGTTTCAACTTTAGTTGGTAAGAGGATTTTTGCAGTAGATGGTGCTGCTGGTTCTGCTTACAATATGGGTGATTTACAGACAGGTTCACTTGGAGTGACAGCAGAGTGGAAGGTTACCGAAGATTCCAATATATTATTTTCAATAAGTAGAGAAAACTATAGACCATCCACGGGAGATGATTATAATGGCAGTTATAGTTATATTAACTACAACTATGATTTTTAATCAATAATAAGGCAGGCAGATGAAATACTTTTTACTTATCATATCACTAGGTATGTACGGTGCTACTCAAGCAAATATTATCAAGGGCTCAGTTTGGAGTCAGTCTTACGCCCACGAAAGAATTTATGAATATCAAGATGCTGTGGAATTAATTCAACCTTTATTAAAAAATGATAAAACTGCTGAATTAGCCCATCTACGACTTGGTTGGTTGAATTATTTACAAGGTAATTACCGCGATTCATTTAACCATTATGAAGAATCATTGGACGATAATTCGTATTCAGTGGATGCATATTTGGGAATGACCCTACCCTTATTGGCTCAAAAACGTTATAGAACGGCAATAAAGTATACGAAAAAAGCCCTTAAGCTCAGCCCCAATAATTATAGTGCCAGTGCAAAAATGATGCATATTTATACTTTGCAAAAGAAATGGAGAACCCTAAAAGCCTACTCCATTCAGGTTTCTAATTACTACCCAAGTTTGGTTGAGCCTATGGTATATGTGGCTCGTGCAAGTATGAAGTTGGGAGAGTATGAAGAAGCTAAGAAATATTTCTATAAGGTGTTGTGGTTGATGCCAACTCACATAGAGGCCAATGCAGGTCTAGTAAAGTTATCGGATTATTAGAATAATAATTTGATTCTGCATGGTGAATAAATCACTAAACTTACTTAGCACTACAATCCTATTAATATCAACGGTAATATTTTTTGAAATGAGTGGTATGAATAATTGGGTTCAAGATTATTTTTACAATCCAGCACTCAATGAATGGTTCATAGACCGAAATAACAAAACCTTAGACCTTTTGCTCTATAGTGGAATAAAAAAGCTATTTATTGTAGTGATTTTGTTTTTGCTATTTGCTCTTATATTTTTGAGAAGATATAGGTGGGTAAGTGATAATATTAGGGGTTTAAGTATTGTTGTGGCTTCATGTCTTATAATTCCATTGAGCGTTGGTGCATTAAAGGCTTCAACTAATATGCCTTGCCCTAATCAATTGGTTGATTATGGGGGTAAATATGAGCATGTTGGCTTATTTGATAGCCTGCAACCTGGAGATAGCAGAATTGGCAGTAAGTGTTATCCAGCCGGACACGCAAGTGGAGGTTTTGCACTATTATCATTGTTGTTTTTATTTAAGACAAGAAGGTCGCAAATAAGGACATTTGTCGGTGTAATGGCGTTCGGATGGGCGACAGCAAACTACAAAATGCTAATCGGCGATCACTTTATTGGCCACACAGTTGTTACTATGCTTCTTTCTTGGTTATTGATATTAATAATCAAGCACACAATGGACAGGATATTTTTCAAATATTAACTAAGTTTTTTCATTTTTTATAAATAAATTGTTATTATTAGACATAACGATAACTTATATGATGCCTACCAATGAAAGAAAAAATTAAAGACCAAATCCGCGAAAACGTCTACACAATGACTGATAGATTCGCAAATACTGATTTCGACCTACAATCTTCTCAAATCCGGGAAATGAATACGGTAATAACTGAATTGCTGTTCGATTTATCACTCCCATTACGCAAAGATACTGGCCTTGCCACCTCTTTAACCCAATCGGACGTTTATAAAGAGCTCTATAACCTAATTGAAACATATCAAGAAAAGGTTGATGATGGTAAATCTAGTGATACTGAGTTTGATAAATTAATATCCTCTCTTCAATATAATCTAGAGGGGCTTTTGTCTAATCATGATGTTAATCCAGTGGTTTACCTTGGGGAGAGTGGTAATGTAGAATTCTCTAAGGCGCTAACACAGGATGATTTAGAAAATAAACTGGTAGATGAGGTTGTAGTTGCCACAGAGGAGCAGGGTGGAATGAATATACAAAATCCAACGTCACTCAAAGAGGCCGAAACTAACCCACGTTTTTCTCTCAACCAATGGTGTTATAATGTGGCCTCCACATATTTTCAAGATGGTCCAGAGGCTGCATTGAATTACACAAGCTTCTACAAGTTGTCCCCTAGCCAAGAGAATGATGGATATACAGAAATATTCTTACAAAAAGCTGGAGCGAAGCTAGTGGAATTAAACCCGAATTTGTTAAGTCGTAAAGTGAGAAAGACTAAGGATGAATTAACGCAACAAGAGAAAGATTTATCCCAAGCGATAAATAATTTTATCAAATCTCAAAGTGAAGAAGAGCTCAGGGGACTTGTTAGAGAGGGTAGAAAAGAGTTTTTTCAGAAATCGGATTTTAATGTCGATGAAGAAATTGCAGAGTTTATTCTGGATAACACTATTTTGGGACAACGTAAGGCGACTACAGATTCAGATGAATTATTAAAACTAGCAATAAATAGCTACATAAACGGTAAATCAAGAAAAGAATTAGAGAGTTTAGTCAGAGAGTACAAGGATACATTTTTTTATGAATCAGACTTTGGTACAACCGAAGAAAGGCAAGATTTTATATTAGAGTATGGTACTAAAACTGGATTGGAATCGAGAAAGAAACAAGTGTTGGAGTTTATATTCGAGGGAACGCTTGTTTTAACTGCCGATCAAGTGTCAACGCCAGAAGATCCAAGCCAACAAGAGGTAATGGATCTAATATCCAATATCACGACAATTAAAGGGTTGGGGAGCTTTATTGGGTCAACAACGTTTGCAACAGGAGATAAAAGAGAGCTTAATAGGCAAAAGGTTGTTGGGTTTATCAATGAGCTTAGGCTCGAGGTTTCCTCTACCGCCCAATCAAAAAACGACCCTAAGGCTGGAAACAAAAAGAATTCACCAAAAAACCCCCAACCCCTATAGAACACGACCACACATAACCCCAAGAAATAAAGGAAAAGAATATGGATATAAAACAAGAACAAGAATTAGAAGATGCAACTCCCAACTATGTAGAAGATAACCCTAAGGCCTTGCCCCCAGTAAGACTGGATATGCAATTTCACTTTAATGCTTGGCTTGATTCTGTGGGATATACGCCATCAGATGGAAGACTTGATAAGTTGTATATGGATACTCGACATGAGGTCAGAACAATTAAAGATGTGTTATACACTAAATTTGAAATGGAAGCAGGATACTGGGATAGTGATGAATTTGAAAAAAAAGCATTTGATTTATTTAAAGAGCAGTACCCTAATGATGTAATCTACCCAAAACAGTACTTCCCTAATGATGAATTTAAGCTTCAAGCAAAGATTGCACAAACCCTAACTTTTATCGGTAGCGGTGAAATAAAGTTGACTCCAGACCAAGTAACAACTCCAGATAATCCAAACCAATATGAGGTAATGAAGCTATTATTTAAAATTAAAACCGAAAAAGAGCTATCTAGCT
>JYMV01039403.1_pt1 | contig 19299 bp, 7 predicted proteins | sample 338911 | NCBI WGS metagenome assembly JYMV01 (sample SAMN03354496, study PRJNA234377) | hydrothermal vent metagenome | biome: Deep sea; feature: Hydrothermal plumes at the Eastern Lau Spreading Center, Western Pacific Ocean; material: Seawater | place: Tonga | collected 2009 | depth 2000 m m
TACATACGCAAAAGTGGCGAAAAATGGCATTAAGGATACGCTTTCTAAGGATACAAACGCCTTAGAAATGAGGTCTCTCATCGAGAAATAGACGGTCAGTACCCCGCTTTGAGAGCAGGGGGTCGTAGGTTCAAATCCTATCACCCCGACTTTGAATGAGCCCGTCGGCAACGACGGGTTCTTCGTTTATACCCGTCAGTAACTTTTACTAAGCTCACCCCAGTGGTAACTTCGGAAAGCTCAGACAGCTTTAGACAGATGTTTACCTTATGTAGCAACACTTTATGTAGCAACGGTGTAATGGACTTATTGGTATGACAATGGACAGAAGAGAGAAGAATTAACTTGCACGTAGTCACTGGTGCATTCGGCTATACTGGTCGATGGATAGCACATCATCTTCTGGAGAAAGGAGTTCAGGTCAGAACACTGACTAACGCAGTTGGTAGAGACGACCCCTTTGATGGCAGAGTCGAGGTTCACCCGCTGGATTTCGATGACCACGCAGCACTTGTCGAATCATTGCGTGGGGCGGAGGTGCTGTACAACACCTATTGGGTTCGCTACAATCACCGGCGCCGCAATTTCGAGCATGGAATCGCAGTTGAGAACAGCAAGCGCCTGTTCAAAGCCGCCGCTGAAGCAGGTGTGGAAAGAATCGTTCATTTTTCGGTTGCACATCCGCATAAAGCACCGGACTGGACCTATTTCTGTGGTAAGGTGGCAGTCGAAAAATACCTCAACGATTCCGAGTATTGTTTTGCAATTCTGCGTCCTACGGTGTTGTTCGGTGGGCACAGAAATGTGCTGATCAACAATATCGCATGGATGCTGAGGAAATTCCCGATTTTCGGAGTCTTCGGCATGGGCAATTATCCAATACAACCGGTTCACGTCAAGGATGTCGCCAGAGTTGCCGTCGAACAAGGAGAATCACGTGAAAATGTCACGATTGATGTCACCGGCCCCGAAACTTTCCGCTACAAGGAATACATCGGCATGATGGCGAAGTCGATGAGTCTGCGCCGAATTATTCTGCCAATGCCTCCTTTCGTAGGTTGGTTATTCGGCAAGTTCCTTGGATTATTGCTGCAGGATTTGGTTATTACCAGAGCAGAAATCAAAGGTTTGCGGAGGGGTCTGATGGCATCGGACGAGGATCCTTTGGGCCAACTCAAATTTTCAGAATGGATTGCCGAACATGGCAAAGACTTCGGTAAAAGATATCAGAATGACCTGAAAGAGCGGAAGTATCGTTCACCATGAACTAGTAGGTAGCGTTTGATATGGCCCACTGAAAGCCCATTGATTTACGTATTCTGCATCTCTGGCTCAAAGCCCCAATCTCATCCTTGTAAATGACGAGGGTGGCGTCGGGGATGAAAGAAGCACCCATATCGTGATACAATTTTATTAGAAATGCCAATGCCACAAAGACTACCCGATCCACCAAGAAGACCCGACCGATTCTCAGTTTTTCACACCTCGATGTGCTGGGTGATTTCCTTAGTCATCTTTGGATTTCAGTGGTCCTTTGGAGAAGTGAAATTCGGAACGCATATCATAACGGCTCATCTCCAAGGGGCATCTTCTGCCCTGGCGATTGATATGGACGGAGACGGAGATATGGATATAGTCGGCTCGGCAATGTTCCATCTGGGGAACGTCATCTGGTTCGAGAACAATGGTTCTCAATCTTTTATCACCCACATCATTGCAGATGATGCCAGGTGGGCCAAGTCGGTAATCGCAGTGGATATGGACGGTGACGGAGATATGGATGTTCTATCGGCCTCTCATTCAGATTCGCAGTTAAAAGACGACTACGACCAATATGACAAAATCAGTTGGTACGAAAACGATGGCTCACAAAGGTTCACATCCCATATTATTACATCGGACATTAATGGTGCTCAAACTGTTGACGCTGCCGATGTGGATGGCGACGGTGATATTGATGTTCTGTCAACTTCGAACTGGGACGACACTATCGCATGGTATGAAAATGACGGCTCTGAGAATTTTACCAAGCATATTATAACCAGCGAGGCGAGATATAGCATGGCGGCTTATTTCGTTGATCTTGATGGTGACAGTGATTTGGATGTGCTGGCCTGCAATGTTGAAAATGAAGCAATAGTTTGGTATGAGAATGAAGGTTCACAAATCTTTGCTTTCCGATCTATTGCTGAGGGCTCCCGGTATGTTACATCCATTAGAGCTGAAGATCTTGATGGTGATGGAGATTTAGACGTTCTCTGCTCCTTTGGAAATTATGGCGAATTGTACTGGTATGAGAATGACGGTTCAGAAAGCTTCACTGCTCACCTGATTGCCGATGAGGAGGACTATAATTATAATGATGTTCATTCCGGCGATGTTGATGGGGACGGGGATATGGATGTGCTATTTGCGTTCGACGGCAAGATTTTTTGGTACGAAAACGACGGCGGTGAGAGCTTCACCGGTCATATGATCACAGCAGACGGGGGTCATATGAACACAGGAGGCGACAGGACATCAATTCACGGAGCTGATATTGACGGAGATGGCGATATGGATGTACTGACAGCTGAGGCTGGCAATATCGTTGCCTGGTACGAAAATGGTGGTTCAGACAATTTTATCTCACACAAGTTGGGACCGACTTTTGGCTTTGCAGTCAGCACGATGGATATCGACCATGATAGCGATATGGATTTTGTGGTCGCCCTTAATTATGATGGAGAGATTGTCTTGTATGAAAATGATGGATCAGCGAATTTTACGGAACATATCATCACCTCCAATGCAGACAATGTCAGAGCTGTTTATACTGAGGACCTAGATGGCGACGGGGACATAGACGTGCTTTCAGCTGGCTGGCCGAGTCTTTCAAGCCCATACGGTCATAGAGTTAAGTGGTATGAGAACAATGGTTCAGAGATCTTTACTCCCCACATCATTACGGCGGAGGGAACATTCGCGAAAGATTGGGGGGTTCGGACGCCCACATCTGTCCATGCCACCGACCTGGACAATGACGGCGATATGGATGTACTCACCAATTCGCACTTAAGTCACTGGGGGCCCTCTGGATTCCATATGTTCATTAATGACGGCTCGGAGAATTTCACAATGTTTAACATTACTTTAGATGCAGATTCGGCATACTCTGTTTACGCCGCTGATCTGGACAATGACGGTGATATGGATGTGCTGACGGCTTCGATGGGCGACAACAGCATCGCATGGTACGAGAATGATGGGTCTGCGATATTCTCTTTCCACCCCATTGCCAGCGAAGCCGGTGGCGCAAGTAGTGTCTACCCTGTCGATTTGGATTCTGATGGCGATCTGGATGTCCTATCCGCTTTCCGGTACGATAACAAGATTGCATGGCACGAGAATGACGGTTCAACTAATTTCACTACACACATCATCACCACAAGCACCGATCCCGGCCCTTTTGTCCAATACAAGCTCGCACACATCAACTCTGCCTATGCGACGGACATGGATAACGACGGTGATATGGATGTAGTATCAGCCTTCGGCTCAAACGATTATGCGGATGGACTTATCGCTTGGCATGAGAACGACGGGACTGAAAATTTCACGATCCGAAAGATTACGGTCGATACCAGTTGGCCTCAATCGATCCAAGCCGCGGACCTTGATGGAGACGAGGATATGGATCTGGTTGTTCCAGGTGACTATCGGATTATATGGTACGAGAATAAGATGCCTGCAGCTCCACCCACGCCGTTTGACCTTGTCTACCCATTGGATGATACTACCATTTATCTCTCCAGAGATAATTCTCTTGACACGCTCTTTTTTGCATGGAATCCGACGGGTGGAAGAAGAACCACGTACCGGCGAGAACTGACCGGTGATCTGCCTCATTATATAAAATTCATCGTTCCTTCGGACGAGCTGTCAGAAACAAATATGTACAAGATCCCCTATCACCATATTGAACACTATATGCACACAGCCGGTGTTGAGGTCATTTCAGGATCATGGACAATCGTTGCTGAGAGCGGTGGATATGAGGTTCACGCAGAGAACGGACCGTTCGCGCTAACTATCGATGGAAGCAATTTGCAGCTTTCCTCCTCCAGCCTCGTTCCAGAAAGATTTGCTGTTCATGCCAACTATCCGAATCCTTTCAACCCCGCCACGCGTATAAACTATGATCTTCCGATCCGGGGGCATGTGAAGGTCGATATTTATGACATACTCGGCCAGCATGTAGCTTCACTTATTGATCAGTCCAAGGAAGCGGGGTACAAGATGGTCATCTGGGACGGCAACGACGCTCATGGCCGGCCGGCGAGAACCGGGGTCTATTTCTACCAGATACAGGCTGGCGAGTTCACTCAGACCCGGAAGATGCTATTGTTGAAATGACGGGGGGACGATCAGGATGAAAGAAGCACCCACATAGTGATATAATTTTTTGTATTTAGGTCGGGCTCATAACCCGATGGTCGGAGGTTCGAACCCGATCGGCTCCACTAAATAAAAAAACATTAAGTTTTAATTAATATATTCAGTAACATCTGGCGTTATAGTTAAAGCAAATATGAATTTTTCCGCAATTTCTCTCCAGTAAATACCTTCTTTCCTTCCCGAACCTAATTTTTCTAATCACAGCTCTTTCCCCGACAAAAAAATAAAATTTATCATTATACAAGATTTCACATATCACTAATCAATAGGAGACTAAAATGAACATGTATGTTGGAAACCTAAGCTATGAGATGTCCGAAGAAAACCTCCGGAATGAATTTGCTGAGTATGGTGAGGTAAAAAGTGCCAAAATCATAACCGACAGAGATACCGGCCGTTCTCGCGGTTTCGGCTTCGTGGAAATGAATTCCGATGGTGAAGGAAAAAAAGCCATGGAAGCGTTGAACGGAAAAGACTTCGAAGGTCGGGAGCTGGTCGTCAATGAAGCACGCCCACGAAGCTAATCTTTAGTTAGACAGCTATAGTTAAAGAAAACCTCGCTTATCAGCGGGGTTTTTTGTTTCTAGACTCCTGATTGACTTTACCGCTATCTCTCCTTAGTTTGCCTCCAGAGAGGTAGTTTACCCATTATGTTTCCACATCAGCTTTATCAACTGGTGAACTAGATTGGTATTTGAACTTATATTATAATTTTGATGATATTGTGTATGACTCAAATCGAAATGTTGTAAAAAAGTATTGTAAAAACGGACTCGCTGTATGTAACCGTTTCAAACCTTCCTGATTATAGCGAAAAGGAGCGGGTTTTGGAAAGTTGATTTTAGTCTGTTTTAACCCTGAGCTTCCAACATATAGTAACTGTGGTTAATTTTATCAAGGGCCATATCCGGACAGAACCAAGATCGAATCAATTGAAACGCTTACTCCTTCTCTTATTTCTCTTGCCTCCAAGCCTTTCCTTCTCCCAAGACAGCTTAAGTGTCAGTAACGGTGACACAACGCAAAATCCTACCCTATTTAATGAAACTCTGGAAGACGATTCAACCGAGATAGACATTCCAGAGGACATCGTGGCACCGCCGGATTCCGCTGAAAATATTCAGCTACCGATTGTGGACCAGACAAATAATGCTACCATGGAATTAGACTCCGTTGAGCTTTTGAATATATGCAGGTCCAGTGTCTACGTACTCGATTCAGAGAACCTCACCCCTCTTTATGCTGAGCGTATGGCTGAGATAATTGCAACTGAAATAAGAAAAGAAATAAAGGATATACAGATACTGGAAACATATCATAACACAGGTTGTGAATCCACAGAATGTGCTTTGGATGAATCGGCCAATACACCGGCATCCCACGTTTTTATACTCAGGACTGAAATTGTTAGGCTGACCAGAGAAACGGTTTTTTCATTCAAGAACATTAGATATGCTTTTGGATCCGATAAACTCCTTGATCAATCCGACCAGGAATTGAATAAACTGTTGGAACTATTGAAAAAGTACCCTGATATGAGGATTGAGCTAACCTCTCATACGAGTTCCCGGGGCAACGAGCTGGCAAACTTTCAACTTTCACAAAAACGGGCGGCGGCTGTTGAAAAATGGCTCTTGGATAGAGGAATAGACAAAAACCAAGTAAGTTCTCGCGGTTTTGGGCAGATGCGTCCATATACCATAAGTGAAGATGAAGCGGAAGAATTCCCTTTTCTACAAAAAGATGATATCCTTACATCCCAGTTTATTGCGTCACTTGAGACACTGGAACAGCAGGACATAGCCGCTTCCTTAAATAGAAGAACTGAAGTCGAGATACTTGTTTTTTCTTATGAGGGCCAGTTCGAAGGCCCCATAGAAATAAGTCTCTTTCAGGTTACTCCTGACACTTCAGATTTGGATAGCGGTTTCTTTTTCCCGCTTGTACATCCAGGTGTCCCGCGAAACTTTTTTGGAACAGAAGAAGACCTTTTCTTAGAAGTAGAAGTCATGATAAATAACATCGTGACCAGTCTTGAAATAGTGTCATGTGAAACCGGCAATACCCCTCCCCTTGCCCTGACCGAACTGATACCCGCTGAAAATGACTCTCTTATTGTTGTGAAGTTAAGAGGATCTGATAAAGACAATAATCCACTAATCTTCTCAATCACCACTTTGCCCCAGAACGGGCAACTGTTTCAGACCTCCGATGGTGTTACACTGGGTAATACCATCAATACTACCCCCATTGAAGCTATCAATTCCGACAATTTGGTCCTTTATGTGCCTGCCGGTGACTCAACTGTGGCAGACTCTCTTTCTTTCAGGGCATTCGATGGTGAAGCTTTCAGTGAATCGGCCGATATCTATATTGGATCCTACAGTTATCTTGATGTTATCCTTAACAGATATCCATTTCTCGATTATCTGGCTAACTCAACACCGGTTTGGATAATTACTGGAGCCGCCATCATCTATTCGGGGGTTGATTTTGCCATAGGCTGGTACGAGAGCCAGCAACCTCCTGAAAAACCGATGCCACCAAAATTCCCGGATCCCGGGCTAAGATGAAATCTGTGAACCTCATAGAAACCGATAATTCAGAATTTCAATATAGTCCCATGAAACTTCTTTCATTAATGGTTACCGTGCTTTGCCTTTCTTTTCCGTTAAAGGCCCAGTGGACAAAAATTAACATCGAAACATCTGACCAAAATTGGCGGGCAATATCAAGCGTCGATTTAGATGGAGACAATGATCTTGATATCTTGACCCTTGGCAGGCGTACTGATCTGCGTCTTGACTGGTTTAAGAATGATGGGAAAGAAAATTTCGAAAGCAATGTCATTACAAACCTAGAGTTACCAGCAACGGCACCGGCTCATTTGATTGGTGGCGACTTGGATCATGACGGTGACAATGATGTTATCTTTATAGCAAATAAGCTAGGGCTATACTGGTTTGAAAATACCGACGGCAATGGAACATTTTCGGACACTATTAATATTGGTCCAACTACTACAAACAACGTTCAACTTCCACTATTCAGCATCGATATTGACGGTGATGAGGATATTGATATTTTGTCGACATTTGGTACAGATATAGTCTTCTATGAAAATAACTGCAAACAAAATTCAAGCTGTTGGAGTGGATCTGAAAAACCACAATTCACGAAAAAGACCGTTGGAGAAGGCCTTTACTCAATTGATGTGGTTGATGCCGACGGAGATGGTGATCTTGATGTATTAACTATAGGAACCAACGAGAGTTATCCTTCCTGGCACAAAAGTAACGCTTCAGAATCACCGGCATCTTTATCGTTCACCCAATACAATCTTATGTCTAGCATTAACGATGGCCGTTCCGCCGCTTGGGGCGATATGGATGGCGATTTAGACATGGATATTGTAGCATGTTCCTATGCAGATCACAAGATCTCGTGGTATGAAAATGACGGCAGTGAGAATTTCAGTGAAATAATAATTCCCAACGATCCCGAAGTATTGTCAAAGAACCCATTTGATATAACTGTTAAGGACTTCAATGGAGACGGTCATTTAGACATTGTGGTAGGGAATGTCTTTAGTCCTAACATCATTTATTACAACGATGGTAACTCGGATCCAACTTTCAATGGCAAAATAATTGCTGCGGCACCGTATTTGTTTACATACATGATTGACGCATCAGATTTGGATCAGGATGGCACCATGGACATTATTTATGCCAATCAAAGAGGAGGGTCGCTTCACGGTGGTGTCGGGTGGTACAATAACAACAGACGAATTCATGTCTCCACAGTAGGTTCCGATGAAAGTGGTAACGGTTCAGAAGCAAGCCCATATGAAACGATTCAACATGCAATAAATATAAGTCATAGCTCAGATACTGTTCTTGTGGCGGAAGGCACTTATGCAGAAAATATTAATTTCCGCGGCAAGGACATTGTTGTGGCATCGAAAACCTTAACGACAGACGATCCCACAACAATGAAGAGTTATGTAGCGCAGACAATAATTGATGGAAGCTCACCCTCGAATTCAGACAGCGCCTCAGTAGTTACTTTTGTGGGTGAAGAAACCTCAGCGGCATTGTTACTGGGTTTCACGATACAAAACGGTACTGGCACAAATATTACAATAGATGGTGCAAATAAAAGTGTTGGCGGCGGCATTTATCTTTACAAGTCCAGTCCTACACTAAAGCATCTTGATATAAAGGACAATGATAGTGACCATGGCGGTGGAATTTTCTTCGATTACAATAGTGATGCATCACTTGCATTTTCTACTGTTCGAAACAATCAAGCGGTTACGGATGGAGGCGGCATATGCGTCTATAGCCTTTCAGACGTAACGTTGGACAGTATCCTGATAAAGGATAACAGTTCCGTAAATGGCGGCGGTTACGCTCACCCTAAGGCATCAAATACAGAACTAAAAAATGTTCGGGTCATTTCGAACATCGCAAACACCAATGGTGGCGGAATGTATATTGGTGGTGGAGGCTGGAACGACTCAAAACATTATAATATTCTTGTATCAGGGAATAGTGCCGGTTCTGCGGGAGGTGGCATTTATCTTACGCACGCAAAAAATAGATCACAGTTCTATGATTCAATCATTTCCAATAATTCATCAGGCTTTGAAGGAGGTGGATTATTCGTTAAGGACGCTGATCCCATATTTGAACGAACAATATTTCGTCAGAATCTAAGTGTCAAAGGTGGCGGAATTTATGTCCAATCATCATTCGTGGTCATGAAACTCATCAACACCCTTATTTACGACAATACCGCTACTCAATTTGGTGGAGGCATCCATGCCTACAATAACGTAAACCTAAAGTTTTTTCATTCAACAATATTTAACAATCAGTGCGATTGCGGAGACGAAGACTCCGGGATTTATGCCCATCATGGGATAAAAATCTATTTCTACAACTCTATTTTCTGGGCTGGTTCAGGTTTGGAAAAAGTAAAGTTGAACGGTAGTGCTGCCGGAAGATTCGAAGCCAGAAACTCCATAATTAAAGGGCTTGCTTCCATAGAACCTTCTAACACTAATGACGTCATTGATATTGACGAGACAAGTTTTGATACAAATCCCTACTTTTCTGATCTTGGAAGCATTGACCTCACGCTCAAAAACTATTCACCGGCTATTGGCTACGGAAGTGCCAATAAATCTTTGACACCTGACGATATAGATTCAACAGCTGTTAATTTAGACCTGAACAGTGCTTCTCGGCCTTCAGGGAATGATCCCGATATAGGAGCTTACGAGAACAGCCTCAACTCTCCTGCCAATGCGCCTCCCTTAATTGACGCCATTTCTGACCTCACTATTACAGAAGACTCTGATGAGACCACAGTAAACCTTTCGGGCATTGCCGATGGAGATTATCACTCAAGCCAAACAATCAGTTTAACGGCTTCCAGTGCTGATGCGAGTAAAATTCCTGACCCTACTGTAACCTATACTTCGGCAGAGTCAACTGGATCGATTACCTTTACACCGGCAACGAATGCTAATGGTAATGTCATCCTGAGTGTGCAGTTGTCTGACAATGGCGGAACGGACAACGGCGGTCTTGATACGCGCATTGCCAATATAAATGTTTCCATTACGGCTGTTAATGATCCTCCCAGTATCACCGCCAGTACAATATCGACGCCTGAAAATGTCGCCTTGGTGGGCGATATAGAAGCCAGTGATCCTGAGGGCAATTCTATTAGCTACAGCATTGTGGGAGGTAATGACAGCGAAAAATTTACCCTCACCTCGGAAGGTGCCCTTTCTTTTAAAGATGCACCAAATTATGAATCTCCCTCCGATCATGATGTAAACAACGAGTATGAAATTTCTGTAGAGACATCTGACGGTTCACTTGCTGAGACTACCTCCATGACAATAACTGTCACCGATGCTGATGATGGGCCACTCGCAACCAACGAAATCTCTGAAGTAGAGGTAAATGAAGATGCATCTGATCACACCATTGACATATCAGCGGTTTTTACCGATGAAGATGGAGATGAAATAACGAAAACAATTGCATCGAACAGCAACACTGATCTGCTGAGTGCATCTATATCTGCAAACAGCTTAATACTGGACTTTAAAGACAACAAGTATGGATCAGCCACACTGACGATCCAAGGAGAAGCAAACGGCAAGACGGCTACAGAATCGTTTGGCGTTAATGTTAAAGGTGTTAACGACCCGCCCTCCATCGCCACGGCCGATACAGTGACAGCATCGGAGAACCAGACCACAGTAATAACCATAACGGCCTCAGATCCCGATCCGGATAATAAGGGCTTTAGTTACAGCCTTACAGGTGGTGATGATGAATCAAAGTTTTCCATTACCAATGCAGGGGTCCTCACTTTCAAAGAAGCCAAAGACAAAGAATCTCCCGATGACAATAATGGTGACGGTACTTATTTGGCAACTATCCAAGTGGAGGATGATTTATCAACAACAGGCTCAAAAACGGTTGCCGTGACCCTTACCAGTGTAAATGAGGCACCGTCGAATATCACTCTTTCCAGCAGGATCATTGATGACAACAGCGCCTCAGGAACCCTCGTAGGCAAATTAAGCGCGTCTGATGTGGACGCTGGTGACAGCCATTCCTATTCACTTGTGGCTGGTGATGGAAGCACGGATAACTCAAACTTCACCATTTCCGGCGACAATCTTAAAGCGGCCACCACCATGGACACCGAGTCAAAGAAAACACATTTCATTCGAATAAAGGTCACTGACTCAGGAAGCCTCAATTATGGAAAATCATTTACCATTATTGTTAAGGGTGTTAATGACAATATTCCCATTATAACGGCAAATCAGTCTTTCACAATATCAGAAGCTTCCGCATTGGGAAGTAATGTCGGCACAGTTCTGGCGACCGATGCTGATGAAGGTGATACCATCCAGGACTGGAAAGTCGAATCCGGAAACGATGAAGGTTTTTTCACCATCGGTTCATCGACCGGTATAATAATAACATCTAAGATTCTTAATTATGAAACGAGGGCTAACTACAAACTAACCGTTACAGCGAGTGATGGTGTATATACTTCAGACAGTGATACAGTCTCCATCACTGTTTCTGATGTTTCAGAAGGGGTCACCGTATCTCGGAACTCCGGACTAGTTACTACAGAGGCAGCAGGCCAGGACACTTTCAGCATATTCCTCAATTCCGCACCCCTTCATAATGTCAAGTTACCCCTTGAGTCATCGGACCTTACTGAGGGGACAGTTTCACCAGACACGCTTACTTTTACTTCCACTAATTGGGCAACAGGCCAAAAAGTTACAGTGACAGGTGTAGACGACACAGATGACGTAGTGAATGTGGATTATACGGTCAGAGTAAGGCCTACTGTTTCCACAGATCCAAACTATGACGGAATTAACCCCGAAGATGTTTCAGTAACGAACTTAGACGATGAAAAAGGCGGCTTCCTGATTGAACCTGCTGGTGGCCTTATCACCTCAGAGAATGGCCGTTCTGATGTGTTTAAGGTGGCTCTTCAGGTTAAACCGACCCACTCCGTAACTATACCCATTTCATCCAGCGATACCACCGAAGCCATGCTGGAAGCCAGCGAAATTGTTATTACCCTCCTAAATTGGTCAACCCCTCAAGAGATAGCTGTTACGGGTATTGACGATGATGTTTCAGATGGTAATGTCAGTTATTCTATTAAGTTGGGCGCCGCTGTTTCAGAGGATGCGGCATATAATGGCAAGGACCCCACTGACATTTCCGGAACCAACATAGATAATGATATCAAGAATATTCGACTTTACCCTCTGGAGGGTATTTTTACCTCCGAGGATGGCACAAGAGCATTCTTCAATGTACGTCTTCAGGCCGCTCCGCTTTCCGATGTGAAAATACCCTTTAGGAGTGCAGATACTTCGGAGGTTACCATAAGTCCGGATACATTGATATTTTCCACCGATAACTGGGAAGGAATAAGGAAAGTTCAAGTAATGGGCAAACCGGACTCTATTCCGGATGCGGACAAAATGATAAGAATAATTTCTGATCCAGCTATTTCAAACGATCCCGCTTACAACAATTTTGACACCCCGGACCCTAATGTTCATAACCTGAATGTTGATGCGCCGGGTGTAAGTGTGAGCCCCATTTTCGGCCTAAATGTCAGTGAGGGTGGTCAAAATTGTACTTTCAGTCTCGTATTGTTATCAAAACCCGAGGCCAATGTTACTATTGGGCTGTCAAGTTCGGATGTGACGGAGGCAACACTGGAACAGCCCTCGGTTGTGTTTACCCCTGATAACTGGGACGTTCCTCAATCTGTTACGGTCCTGGGGCAGGATGATGCTGTTATTGATGGCGACCAGACCTTCAGTGTAATCACTGATCCGACGGTTTCAGATGACAGTTCATACAATAAAGTCGATCCATCAGATCTCATATTGAAAAACGTTGATGATGAAGGAGCGGGATTTATTATAAGCCCCCTGAGTGGACTTTCTGTCTCTGAAGACGGTACAACCGCCGAGACCAGTTTTCAGTTAAGGACTCACCCCGCTTCACCTGTTACACTGCTGCTTGCAACAGCCAACGATGAAGAGGGAACTGTTGCACCCACAAGTATTTCATTTAATTCCTCTAACTGGTCTGAGTCACAAACAGTCACTATAACCGGGGTCGATGATAATATAAAGGACGGTCGGAAAGGTTTAGTCATCGTGACATTCCCGGCAGAATCTGAGGATCCACACTACAAAGACGCTGATCCTGTAGATATTATTGTATTTAATGAAGACAATGATGATGCCCTTTTAATTGTTAGCCCAAGCAATGGTCTTGAAACAACGGAGAAGGGGGGGCAGGCCAACTTTTCTCTTACCCTCTCCGCTGAACCTCTGGATGATGTAGTTATCTTTCTTTCAAGTAGCGATGAAACAGAAGGCACGGTTGATCCCCCTGTTGCTAGATTTATAGCCAGTGAATGGATGACTTCTATAGAGGCCACGGTCACCGGTGTAGATGACAATGAAGCGGATGGAGACCAGCAATTCACGATCATTACTTCTGAAATAACCTCTGGCGATCCTGTTTACAATAATATGGACCCTTCGGATGTCTTGGTTGTCAATATTGATTTTGAACCAAGGATAGTGCTTTCAGATACATCATTTAATTTAGTGGGCATTGAGACGGACACCACCACCTTCGCCTATCTTGAGATCCATAATACCGGTAACGATAGCCTTCTATTAACAGACATTCAAATAACAGGGGATATTTTCTCTGTAAATACCAGCTCAATGATCACGGCACCGGGTGATACCAATTTTCTTGAGATCATCATAAACCCCGGTCAAAATATCGGTACTTACTGGGGCAATCTTAGTTTTACCCATAACGACCCAAGACTGGACATGATAAATATCCCACTAAAAGCTGTTGTCATACTGTTCGACAATACCGGTCCCGATATTGTCATAAGTGAAAATGAACCAATCTCGGAAAACACACCCCTCAAAGTAACAGCATCCATCACTGACAAAAACAGCGTAATGGATCCCACCTTATGGTACAGAATTGGAGGTGAAACAAGGCCAGAAGATGTATCCATGGATTTGGAGGATACTCTGAATTCGTATTATTCGGCGACTATTCCTGGAAAAGATATTACCTGGAAGGGTGTGAGTTTTGATATTGAAGCAGAAGATGAAAGAAATAATAAGTCCAGAAGTGATTTAAAGTCGGTCAATATATCATTCACACATGGCCAGGTATCCACACAATTAAAAGGTAGTGCCTTCACCCAAGGAATGCCTGGAAATCTATGGCGAATGATTTCCATTCCGGCGGAAGTTGATGAAAATACAGTAGAGGAAGTTTTTGAAAATGAACTGGGAAAATTGAAGGTGAAGAACTGGACTATCTGGGAATGGACGGGCGCTACCAAAAACGACGGTTATGAAGAGCCCCGGGTATTATTGCCCGGAAAGGCCTACTGGCTTATACAGCACGTAAAGTCGACAGTTGATTTTCAACTTGGTTCAGGATTGAGCATTGACCAATCGGGCTGGACTTTTACTTTCCTTCCCGGATGGAATCTTATCGGTAACCCCTACCCTTTTGAATCAAGTCTGGAATTAAACGACTCTCTTTTCTATGGTCCTGTCACCTACGGATGGGGCGGAGAAGGTTGGTCTGAGGAAAGCACCCTCCGACCCTGGGGTGGATATGCTGTCTACAACCGTAGCAGTACATCGGAAATGATCACTTTGAGGCCGGCAATAACATCCTGGATACTCTCCAGGCAAAAAAAACCTGAACCTGACGGCTGGAAGCTGAACATCGGTGCTTATGGGGATACTTACATTGATCCGGGTAACGCTGTGGGGAGACTCTCAGGATCCCTGGAAGGACTGGACTATAGGGACAACCCCGAACCGCCCTATATGGGAGGATATGTCTCAGTGGTTATGCCCAGAAGTGAGTGGAATGAGAATATATCACACTTCACCTCAGACATACGCTCTCTGGCTGAACCTGATGGTGTCTGGGATATCCAGCTCAGGGTAAAAGAAGAAACAAGCCCCGTTACTCTCTCCTTATATATGGAAGGAGACTTCCCTGTAGAACATGACATTGTACTCCTTGACCTTATTAATAGAGAGACACATCATATTAAAGAGACCTCTTCAGTCACCCTGAACCAGAACTGGGATAAGCTACCCATCTATCCCTTCAAGGTTATTGCCGGTTCACCTGAATATGTCAGTTCCATGACCCAGGAGATACTCTCTCAGCTTCCTGAGACGTTTACTCTTCACCAGAACTATCCCAACCCTTTTAATCCTACCACCACAATACGTTTTGAGGTACCCACACCTTCACAAGTGAGCTTGAGGATATATAATATTATGGGTCAGGAAGTGACTGCTCTCACAGAAAGCTGGTTCCCCATTGGAAGCCACAGTCTGGTGTGGAACGGGAAGGACCATCGGGGTGCACCGGTCAGTGCCGGGGTCTATATATACAGGCTACAAGCCCAAGGTTTTCAGAAAACCAGGAAAATGGTGCTTTTGAAATAGAATTGCACTATTGTCTGACGGCTGAGGATCTGGATACTACCTGATATAGGTTTTTTATCTTTTCCTCATGAACGGTTGCTGACGGATCCCAGCGTCCTTCTTCAATGAGAGTCACCAGCTGATCCAGTTCACCTTTAGCTGAAAATTGCATCTTTTCACCTTGTTTTGAGAGACCTAGTAACGTTAATCCTGGAGTTACGGTAAATCCCTTTCGAGTAAGCAAATCTTTCAACTTCAGCGCCAGGCGGGCCAGAGGTGACCTTCCAGGTATTTTTCTCTTTCTGTAGTAACGATATAGAAGCTGAACGCCGGGGATGAACCCTATGGTGGCAATCATAACAGTGGCAGTCTTCCAGTTTGCCATACTTCGAACAGTTGATCTCATTTTAATTCTGAACTCTCTCGCTGACACACGTGTGCCAAGATCAATATTTTTCGAGTCGGGTAGAATGGCATTCCACAGACCAGTATATAGCAGTATTTGCCGGTCCAGATTGTAAAAGACCACCCACTTATACCATTGAAGTTTCATTGAATCAAGCCAGAGACTCAGGTTGGTGAAAGCAGTAGAAAAATAAGATTCTGACAGTGAGGGTGGCGTAGGATCAAATGTTATCCAACCGTACTCAGGGAAAAAAACCTCAACCCATGTGTGTGCATTGGCCTCTGTTACAATATAATAGTCTCCGTAACTGTTATATTGAGAACCGAGAAACCCATTAACTGGTCTTGCAGGAACTCCCAGTGTACGCATCATAAGCACCATAGCTGTGGCAAAATATTCACAATGTCCTTGTTTTCGCTCAAAAAGGAAATTGGAAATTGGATCTTTAGGTCGTCCTACTCCCTCCGTAGTGTAGCTGTATTCTTTCTTAAGGGCATTCTCTATGGTAAGAGCCAAGGCATAAGGATTTTGAGTTCCATCAGAATATTCTTTTGCCAGAGCACTGATTCTCTCATCCAATTCAAGGGGCAGCTGAGTATAACGCTCCTTCAAATATGACGGATATTCCTTCCTTGCTGGATCAAGATTAAACGTTGTATGGTTGATCAGTGCCGAACGAACTGTATAGTCTAAAGGTTTGTTCTCTTCCTGATCGTGAGTAAGGTCGTTCACGTCATCAATGAAAAATTTTGTACGTTTATGTTTTCTTCGAGAAGAACCTCGGTTGTGAGACTTTATTCCCAGAAGCTTTGCAGCAGCAAAGATAACGGGGGTGTCATTATGTAGTGGCTCCTGATAAATATTGTATTCAAACTCACTATCATTCGTTATTTCAAGGTTAAGTTTATCAGGAATAGTTAAGTATCCATCTCTACTATATTCCAACAAGGGGTAACTTTTTGATTCACTTTTTGACCACCCATTGCCATTATAATGATCAAAGGATACTCCCCTCAAGAAGCTAGATTTCAGGACGTCAAGATTTTTTTCACCGGAAAGAAATTCAAGTCGCAAGACGATTTTTGCTGAGGTTTTCAGGGTACCGAAATGACCCAGATCAATGGCATCAGAAAAGCCCTGGACTGTCTCTCCTTCCTTGCCCGGAGCAAAAAAGCCAAGGGTGAATCGAGGGAATAGAAAAAATACAGTTAAAGAAAAAACAAGAAGAACAAGTCCCAAAAACGAAGAGCCCAAGAGAAACTTCCCTGATACGAATTTGGACGCTTTTTCAGCAACAATGTCGTGGTGTGTGGAAGATTCAACTTGTTGAGAGATATGAGTATAGACCAGAGTCCAGGTCAGTAATATGGCGTAAAGAAGAAAAGCAACAGCAAAGGATATATCAAGATTTACGATAGCAGAAGCAACCAGTATAAGAAAACTCAGTCCGATGATCTGAAAGTAGTGTCTGCTTGTTTTTAACCGCATCCCCCTGGTGATGGTAGCAAGGAAAACAAGATTTATGCTGTTCAACAGGTGGTCACCTTTTTGAAAACCGGTAATAACAATGACCAACAGAGTTACCATAACTAGAATTCGAAAGATTGATTCAATATCTTGTGAAAACGTTTTTGATCCGATCGTCATCCCCATTAATAAACCAGCAGTTGCCATCATCCAAAAAATTGCCGGCATTGCTTCAGACAGATAAAGCGGAACAGCAGCAACAACAATAAGGGCAACACCCATGGACCGTATCATGCGGGGTAGCGTCATGATACTCCCTCTCTCCCGACTGGCATCTGGTAACGCATCCTTGAGCGTCCATTCATCTGTGAAACATCCAGTGTGTCCAGGTTTACTGATATTAACGTGTCAGAAAATCTTTTTTTCTGCTGAGATCCACTTATCTTAAAATCCTGATCAGCATCCAGAAGCGCCAAAGCGGAAAAAATTCGCTTTAATGAGGAAGTCCCTGCCCCCTCATTAATATGTAAGTTGGGAGCCACCAGGCCCACATGAAAATTTCTGTGAACTAAAAATCTGACAATGGACGCGGCAATCTCTATTCCTTGCTCCCGCCGTTCTTGAACTATATGATCCCTGTGGCTGCCTGTAAGGTAGACTGTGGCCCTCCTTCCTGCCAGTTCCTCAAACTCCTTAATGGCAAACTGTTGTCGGGAAGCTGTTTTCTTCCAGTGAACATTTCTCCAATCATCACCTGGATGCATCTGTCGGATAGAATAAAACTCTAACCCCTGCCCTTTATTGTTGTGGGCGTCAAAATGATCATCCTGCTTAATGGATAATTGACTTAAGATTGTTTCAACCGACTCTTCACCCTTGGGCATCACCAAAACAGAGCGGCTGAATTCATAATGTCTGCTTTTAGAAAAAAAAGAGAACGGGAAACGGGTACCTATTGATATTCCTCTTATTTGCTGTTTGCCTCTTTTTGGGAAAACCAATCGTACCATCATATGTCCTTCTTCTCCAGCTTTTAGCTTCAGCAGTATTCCTTTCTTCTGAATGATACCACTATCATCAGCGACTAACAGGTCTCCTTCCAATGAGAAAGAGCTCAGGTACCGTTTTTTGTTTTGGATCTTGATAGATCCAAATGTCTCAGATGAAACAATTGTTTCTGACGGAAGGTCCACTTCCCAGCGCAGTTTTTTCAGCGTCAATTCTGACAGGATTCCGCTTGCAACAATGATCGATAGGAGCATAGCCATCAGGAGATAAAGAAGGTTTACACCGGTGTTCACAGCGGCAAAGCCTATCCCCAGTGTAATGAACACTAGAAACTTTCCTTCCATGGTAAAGGTGAGCTTCCTTGGAAAAAAGCTGCTCTGCATCATCCTGTTAATTAAACTTTTTCTCCGGTCCCGAAACCGTACAAACAGCAATGTGTTTACCACGAACAGAAAGACAAATATCACCTTCAAACGCATATAATACGGGAACTTGAAGATCATGTAAAATGAAGACCCCGTAATAAACAGCATGATAAGGCCCACTAAGGAGACCTTCACTCCTTTGGGTCTAATATGAAGAACTTCTAGTATGCGGTCTCTCAAGGGGCCGGAATGGAACTCAGTATATCTTCTATTTTTGATAAGACCTGGCTTCTTTCACCCAATATATTTGAAGATCCTCTCAAGGTGAGCCTGTGTGCCAGAACGTGTGGCGCTATGGTTTGAATATCATCAGGTGTAACATAATCCCTCCCTTTAACAAGTGCGTAACCCCGAGCCGCCCGCATCATTTGGATGCCCGCTCTTGGGCTGGCACCAAGCTCAAAATGATCTGCTTCCCGAGTAGCTAATACAATGGCATGAACATAATCGATCAGCTCATCCTGTGTCGA
>JYMV01016519.1_pt1 | contig 19292 bp, 20 predicted proteins | sample 338911 | NCBI WGS metagenome assembly JYMV01 (sample SAMN03354496, study PRJNA234377) | hydrothermal vent metagenome | biome: Deep sea; feature: Hydrothermal plumes at the Eastern Lau Spreading Center, Western Pacific Ocean; material: Seawater | place: Tonga | collected 2009 | depth 2000 m m
CAATCAGCTTCATGAATTTTTCTGCATCACCTAAATTGAGCTCGACACGGTTAGCCGGTTCCATAGTGACTTCAGCGTGACTAGACTCAAGACCCGCTTCGGTGAGTGCATCTTTGACTGTGAAAAAATCTTCAGGTGTAGTAATCACATCAATTGAACCATCATCATTGGTAAGGACATCTTCTGCGCCAGCATCTAGAGCCGCCTCCATAATTTGATCTTCATCACCAGATTCGAAACTAATATAACCTTGTTTGGTGAATAAATAAGCTACCGAGCCATCTGTGCCTAGGTTGCCACCATGCTTAGTGAATGCGTGACGAACATCAGCCACAGTGCGATTACGATTATCAGTTAAAGTGTCAACCATGATAGCCGTACCTGCAAGACCGTAACCTTCATAACGCACCTCTTCATAATTATCGCCTTCCAACTCACCAGAACCACGTTTAACTGCATTTTCAATGGTATCGCGCTTCATGTTAGCAGCAAGTGCCTTGTCAATCACCATGCGTAGAGATGGATTATTTTCTATAACGCCACCACCGGTTTTGGCAGCAATGACAATTTCCTTGATCAACTTGGTGAAAATCTTGCCACGCTTGGCATCTTGAGCACCTTTTCGATGTTGAATATTATGCCATTTAGAATGTCCCGCCATGTTAGATGTTTCCGATAGATATGAGAAGTTTAGATTTTACCTTTTATGCTGTAAAGTCGAGTAATTTTTGTATTGAGTTTTGTGAATCTTTGATGATGGAGAGGTCGATATGAATTTCATTTTCACCAGTGACTAGAGAATGTAAGCATTTTTCTAAAGTATTCATTGCCATCCAGTCACAATGCGCACAGGATTCACAGTCTGCGCCTTCACCCATAGTGGGAGCTTCAATTAGTTTTTTATCAGGTGCAACTTCATGCATTTTATGGAAAATACCGTTATCAGTGGCAATGATAAAAGTGCTTTCAGGGCGGTCTTTAACCGCTTCAATTAGTGCAGTGGTAGAACCAACAACATCAGCTAAATCAACCACTTCTTGTGGTGATTCAGGGTGTACGAGTACAGCAGCTTCTGGATGTTTAGCTTTTAAGGTTTTTAGTGCATCCGATTTAAATCTTTCATGAACCACACATGAGCCTTGCCATAACAACATGTCAGCTCCAGTTTTGGTTTGTACATAGTGACCTAAATGCTTATCAGGTGCCCATAGAATTTTTTCGCCTTTTTCATGTAAATATTTGACCACTGTTTGCGCACTGCCTGAAGTAACTACCCAATCAGCGCGTGCTTTAACTTCAGCTGAGGTGTTAGCGTAAACTACAATTTTTCTATCAGGGTGTTGGTCACAAAATTGAGAGAATTCGTCAATAGGGCAATCTAAGTCTAGTGAACAGGTAGCCTGATTATCCAATACCAATATCTTTTTCTCAGGGGATAGGATTTTGGCAGTTTCACCCATAAACTTAACACCGGCAACTACAATGGTGTCTGCATCACAATTCTGACCGAATCTTGCCATTTCTAGTGAGTCAGAAACAATACCACCCGTTTCATCAGCCAGTGATTGCAAGTCACCACTAACGTAGTAATGCGCAACCAAAACTGCATTTTGAGCTTTAAGTTCAGCTTTGATCTGATCTTTGATCGACACGTTTTCTTTTAGTCTTTTTCTGGCAAGCTAACCTTAACGCTCAATTCTCTCAATACTTTTCTTGGTACACTAGCTGGGGCATCAGTTAATAGGCAAGCAGCAGTTTGAGTTTTAGGGAATGCAATCACCTCACGAATAGAATCAGTACCAGTCATGATCATCACCAAACGATCTAGTCCAAAAGCCATACCACCATGAGGAGGGCAGCCGTACTCTAATGCATTGAGTAAGAAGCCAAATTTGTCTTGTGCTTCTTCGTCAGAAATACCTAAGAGTCTTAAAACAGTTTGTTGCATTTCAACTTGGTGAATACGAATTGAGCCGCCACCAACTTCAGAACCATTAATAACTAAGTCATAAGCACGAGATAGTGCGGTATCTGCGGTATCTTCTAGTGTTTTTGCATCAACACTTGGCGCAGTAAATGGATGATGAATGGCACTAAGTGAGCCATTATCCTCAACATCAAACATTGGGAAGTCAATCACCCAAATTGGCGCCCATTCAGATTCAAATAAATCTAAGTCTTTAGCCAATTGTTCGCGTAAATTACCCAAAGCTTCATTTACAATTTTAGTTTTGTCTGCACCGAAGAAAATAATATCACCCGTTTGTGCGCCGGTGAGTTCAATGACTTTGTTGGTCACTTCATCGCCTAAGAATTTCAAAATTGGTGATGCCGGACCGTCTTCATTCAGCTTGATGTAAGCTAAGCCTTTAGCGCCATAAATGCTAACGTATTTGGTGTATTTATCAATATTTTTACGACTGATTGATGCACCACCTGGCACTCTAAGTGCGGCAACACGACTCTTCGCATCATTTGCAGGACCTGAGAATACTTTAAAATCAACCCCTTTCATCAGTTCATTCATATCTGTTATTTGCATAGAGATACGCATATCAGGACGATCAACACCATATAAATTCATTGCATCTGCATAAGTGATCACTGGGAATTCACTCGGTAGGTCAACATCAATCACTGACTTAAACATGCCTCGAGTCATTTCTTCCATCATTGCCATAATTTCATCTTCATTCATAAATGAAGATTCAACATCAAGCTGAGTGAATTCTGGTTGACGATCGGCACGTAAGTCTTCATCTCTGAAGCATTTCACGATTTGATAATAGCGCTCAAAACCTGACATCATCAGTAATTGCTTAAATAATTGAGGCGATTGTGGCAAGGCAAAAAACTCGCCCGGGTGGGTGCGAGAAGGTACTAAATAATCACGTGCACCTTCAGGTGTGGCTTTAGTTAAAAATGGGGTTTCAATGTCCAGGAAATCGTTGTCGTCCATAAACTCACGCATATAGTGAGTGACTTTTGAACGTAAACGTAAACGTTTTTGCATCTCATCACGACGTAAGTCTAGATAACGATATTTAAGGCGTACTTCTTCCGAAGTATCTGTTGAATCGATTTGGAATGGAATCGGTTTAGAGGTATTAAGAATTTCAATTTCATCAGCCACCACTTCAATCTCGCCGGTTGGGATTTTGGCATTTACCATGCCTTCTGCTCGAGCAATGACTTTACCAGTAATTTTTAATACAAATTCTGATCTAACGCCCTCAGAAATTTCAAAGGTTGATTGATGTTCTGGGTTGATAACTACTTGTGCAATACCACGTTTATCACGCATGTCTAAAAAGATAACACCACCATGATCACGACGACGATTAACCCAGCCGCATAATTCAACTGTTTGATCAATGTTGTCTTTGTTTAATTCGCCACAATAATGTGTTCTCATAGTTTGTCCTTTTTTAATTTGGCGCAACAACGCCGGTAGAAAGAATTAATTTAAATGCCTCATCAACACTCATGTCTAGTTCAATAACATCGTCTTTTGGCAACATAATGAAGAATCCAGAAGTTGGATTCGGGGTGGTTGGTACGTAAATATTGATGATGTCTTCGCCAATGATTTTTTCAACTTCACCACGGTATTTACCCGTTTGAAAAGCAATCGTCCACATACCTTTACGTGGATACTCAACTAAAACTGCTTTTTTAAAACTATCACCAGAAGAACTTAAAACGGTATCTGAAAGTTGCTTAAGAGCTTTATAGATACCCCTAAAACCTGGGATTTTATTTAGTAGCCTTTCCCATAGCTCAACTAGCTTTCGGCCGATAAAATTGCTTACCAAAGCACCAGTTATAATAATTACCAGTAAGACCCACAAGATACCAGAGCCAGGGATTGTGCCGCCTAAGTTGAATAAAGATTCAGGTAAGTATTCTGGTGGAACGATGTCATTAACCAGTTCTAAAAAGAACTTGATAACAACAATACTCAACCCTAATGGAATCCAAAAAAGTAAGCCAGAAATAAAATAGTTTCTTAGGTTTTTCAACGGTGAGAAATTAAACAATAAAATCGATATTTTAGCATAGTCACAGCGGTATTTTTATACCGACTCTTCATCTCGAAGCGTAAGTATTTCATAGCCATTTTCTGTTACTAAAATCGTATGCTCCCATTGTGCAGAAAGTGAGCGATCTTTAGTGGTGACTGTCCAGCCATCTACTTTAGAGGTAGCTACTTCATAGCTGCCAAGGTTGATCATAGGCTCAATGGTGAAAGTCATCCCTGATTCAAGAATAGGACTGTTAGCTATTTGGCCATCATCATAATGAATCACTTGAGGTTCAGTGTGGAAATCAAGTCCAATACCATGACCGCAATAATCACGTACCACAGAACAGTTATTTTTGATAGCATACATACCAATTGCTTTGCCAACCTCACCTAGATGAACACCAGGTTTAACTTGATCAATGCCAATATACATGCACTCTTGTGCAATTCTGCAAATACGCTGCGCTTTGATACTAGATTTACCAATGATAAACATCTTTGAGGTGTCACCATGGTAGCCATCTTTGATAATGGTAGTATCAATGTTAACAATATCACCTTTTTTAAGCAGTTTTTCACCCGGAATACCGTGACACACCACATTATTAATACTGGTGCAAATGGATTTTGGAAAGCCGTGATAGTTCAATGGTGCGGGAATAGCGTCCTGAACATTGACAATATAATCATGACAGAGCTTGTCTAATTTATCAGTGCTTACACCAGCTTTTACATGAGGCGTAATCATATCAAGCACATCTGCTGCTAGGCGACCAGCAATACGCATTTTTTCTATTTCATCAGCCGACTTTATTACGATAGCCATTAGTTTAGGCTCTATTCATTGCGCGTTTTTCTAACGCTTCAATTCTATCTTCTAAGAGTGGGTGTGAAGACCATAGATGCATAAAACCTTTTTTTGGTTTTTCACCAATACCAAAAGCTGCTAATTGTTCGGGTAGGGCTTCTGGCTCTCTTTGTGCTAAGCGTTTTAGGGCATTAATCATATTTTGATGACCTGCTAAATCCGCACCACCTGTGTCAGCCACAAATTCACGTTTTCTAGAAAAATACATCACAATAACTGAGGCAAGAATAGAAAGAATAATTTGTGTAAAAATGACGGTAATGAAATAACCAATGCCATAACCACGCTGATTTTTCAAAATAACACGATCAACAATGTGACCAATGATACGAGATAAGAACACCACAAAAGTATTAACTACGCCTTGTATTAGCGTTAAGGTTACCATATCGCCATTTGCCACATGACTCATTTCATGACCTACTACCGCTTCAATTTCCCCTTGTGTCATTGAGTCCAATAGGCCTGAAGACACTGCCACCAACGCACTATTTTTGCTCATGCCTGTGGCAAAGGCATTCATCTGTGGTGACGGGAAAATTGCCACCTCTGGCATCTTAATGCCAACAATTTTTGCTTGTTTTTCTACAGTTTCAATTAACCACTTTTCTACATTATTAGCGGGTGATTTAATCACCACAGCGTTAGTCAAACGCTTGGCCATCCACTTAGAAATTGCCAGTGATATAAATGCACCACCAAAGCCCACGACACCAGAGAATATAACTAGCGCTTGTACATTTAAGTCTGATCCGTTTTGCTGTAATAAACTATCAACACCTAGGATACTTAGGGTGATACTTAAAACCACCATTATGGCAATGTTGGTCATTAAAAATAAAAAGATACGTTTCATGTGATTTCCTTATTAATCAATCAATGATGAATAGATGGGTACATTATCTTATAGATTCAACCCTATTGGGTTACAATGAACTCGATGATTAAATATTTACTATTATTGGTCTTATTGTTTGCTAGTTGTGAAGATCGGTTATCTGGTCAGAACAGTCCAATAAAAGATACCAACACATCAACCACAAGCAAACATCCTCATCCAATGGAAGAGAAGCCACCACTCTGTGAAAATCTCTCTGTAACCGAGTGTTTAGATGCAATCATCCCTTATTTTTATGATCGCGATGTTTGTCAATAAACGTTAATTTAGACTAATTTTTTGCTCGTCTGTTAATTCAATATCAATTTTTTCTTTATTAATAGGGCATATAAATTTTAAGCGCATGGCCTGTAACTGTAAATTTTCTGGGTAGTCTTTTTTAGCTTTACCATAAAGTCTATCGCCGATAATAGGGTAGTCAAAACTACTTAAGTGTTTTCTAATTTGATGCTTCCTACCTGTCTCGATATCAACCCTCAATAGCGATCTAGTTTCATTGAAATTTAATAATGTTGCATGACTAATAGCATCTTTTCCGTCAATCTTTTTACTTAGCGTAATTGTATCTTCAGGAAATTCCCCCTCAACAATAGCTATATAAGTTTTTTTAATACTTCGGCTAGAGAATAGATCAGATAATTCACGTGCTGCATTCTTGGTATGCGCAATTATCATTAATCCACTGGTGGCACGATCAAGCCGATGGACTAAAAAAGTTGATCGATTTAGTGATTTTTCCACTAATCTTGTTAGTGAACAATGATCACCCCATTTAGAGCCGTGAGAAAACACACCAGCTGGCTTAAACCAAATACTATAATCTGTTTTATCGAGTAACAATTCAGGTTCTAGTGGCACCGAAGACAATATCTTCTCATTGTAATAAATAAAAACTTCGTTACCAACTTTAAGTGGCTTTTTAACTCTGCGCACTCTATTGATTTTTTTACCACTTTTCAACCAAACACAACCTTTATCAAGTGCTGACTTAAGCACTTGTTTAGAGAGTGAAGTTATTTCCACTAAAGCATCAATTAACAATTGTTGATTGTTTTTAATGGTAATTTTTTTCTCAATAATGCTATGCATAATTTTTATTTTAACTAAAATATTATTCATGAATAGTATTAGAAGATTTTTATTTAAAGAGCTGGATATTCGTGGTCAGCATTTATCAATTAATAGCTCCTGGCAGCAGATGATTGAGAATCGTGGCTATAGTAAATTAGTTAGGCAATTATTTGGCGAACTAAGTGCTCTAGCAATTATGCTTGCCAACGGTATGAAGCACAAAGGTAAACTTACCATGCAAATTCAAGGTGATGGGATTGTTAGTTTGTTATTAGTGGAAGTCACACATGATTTAAAAATGCGCGGAATGGTAAGATCTAACAGATCTATTGATAGTTCTGTAGATCTTGACAAAGTATTAGGTAAAGGTCAGATTGTAGCAACTTTGTATAATTCACAAACTGAAAAAAGTTTTCAATCATTAGTACCTAGAAATCCAGAAGGATTGATTAAAACATTTGAGGATTATTTCTCCCAATCAGAGCAGCTATCATCTAAGCTATGGATTTCATCAACCAAGAATAATTTATCTGCTGTTCTAATCCAAAAATTACCAGATAGCAAGTACAAACATGAGGATGATTGGGGTAGGGTGATATCACTAGCCAACACCATCACCGATCAAGAATTGTGTGAACTTTCAGCAGAGTCATTGCTATTTCGATTATTTAACGAAGAAATCATTGAACTATTTCCGGCTGAAGAAGTTTACTACGAGTGCCCCCAAGAGCAAGAAAAATTTGAAAAAATCATTTTTGATCTGGGAGAGCAAGACGCTAGAGATTTATTAAAAGAACGGGGTGAAATCACAATACATAATGAAATATGCGATACCCATGTTTTTTTTAGTGAGGAAGATTTAGATCGTATTTTTGCAACAAGAAAATAGTAATTTTTAAACATATTATTTAGTTCTTATACCAATTTATTACAAAAATAATTGTAACTAATGAGTATAAGAATAGCTCAACTTGCAATCTTTATATTTAAGGGGTATAGTCCTTAAACAATTGATTGAAGAAAAATCTATAAAGCCTTTCTGATTGCAATAAGTTTTTTCATGAAATAAAAAAACTATTTCAATCTCATTGAAACATGGTTGTTTTTGTAACTTTATGGGGAAAGCGTATGTTAAAGATTATAAAGTTGGTACTAGTTGTTGTTAATTTGTTATTAGTTTCTGTTGTTAATGCGGGGGTAGAATTAGGGACGAATAAAATCTTTGGAGATGATCTGCGTTCCCAATCTTTCGTTGTAACGGAATTAAAGTTAAATGATAATTTTGATGCATTTGTCTTGGTCTTAAATGGCGGAATATCGAGAAAAATCGATATTATTGCTCATGATGATGCAGTTATTGATCTTGGTTTAGATACAGACTTAAATAAATCTAATTCCTTAGGCATTAAATCTTCTATTACAGTTAGTTTTTAGTAATTTGTTAGAGTTTTACGCATTTGCAGTCTGAAGTGTATGAAAAAAGCACCAGTTACGGTGCTTTTTTGTTATATTTTATGTTTTCGCATGCAACAATAAAGTAACTTGTTGATACATCATTGCCACTTGAGAAGCACAAATACCTCTTCGAATCAGTGAAAATGCTTTGCTTTTTATGACATCACTCTTTCCAACTTCCTTCATTTTAGATTCCTTATTATTTTAAAAAATCAAGCTCATATTAGCACATAATTACAGATCATTTTGGCTAATTTTTTAAGTAATTTAATAAATTTAAAGTGCAAGTAATGGCGTAAGTGTTAGAGGTGGGGTGTACGTTTAAATTTTTTCTGCATAGAGCGAATTTTTAACACGCGTTCCTGTAACTGTTTAGATAATTCATTGCGATTTGTATCTCTATATAATATTGATAAATTTTCAAGAATAATAGCTACATCTGGATGAAATAACCCAAGGTTTTGTTCGACTGAAGCCAACGCACGTTTATATAATAACTCGGCTTCATCAAACCTTTTAAAGTGATCATTTAAAAGAGCTAGATTGGTTTGTGTTCTGGCAACATCAAGATGGTTTGGTCCAAGTGTATCTAGGCGAATGTTAAGTGCGCGTCTATATAGAGGCTCTGCTTTTTGGTAATTACCAAGTGTATGATGGATGAAAGCTAACACATTAAGACTACTTGCTGTGCTTGGGTGTTTTTCTCCGATATTCACCTGTGCAAATTTGAGGGATTTAGTCGCTTCCTCGATAGCTTGTTCGTATACCCCTTTTGTATAAAGCGTCATTACCTGTTGATGTAGGATTTGCCATTCTTTATTGTAATCACGCTCTTGCGCTAGTGCTAAGTATGAAGCACCTTGAAGAACAAAAAACAACGCAATAAAAATACCAGTGTGTATTTTTAATTTCATATTCATAATTTTTTGGTTTAATTATGAATTCTGATTGTATCTTTTTTTACTAATAGCAAGGTAAAACTAAATCTATCCTCTGTATTCCTCTAACACTTCTCTAGACTTCATATGCTGTTCGTAGTCGTGTGTTAATGGATAAATATCCTTAGAATCAGCATGATTTCTAGGGTTAACATAACTACTGTTTATAAGATGAGGAACAATCATGGTTGGTTTTTTTCCGCTATGATACATTCTAAGTCCAAATGGATTGCTCATTACAACTAATGGCTTACTCATTATACTTCTCCTTCTTTAAACATAAAAATAGGCTTGAAAATAATTCAAGTAACCTGTTCATACGGCCTTTCTAGATAGAAAAACCATATGTCACTTTTGACTATACACCTATTTTAAGTTAGAGGCAAATGATAAGTTTAACTTGAAAAAACTGGGCCAGAAGTAGGGCTTGAACCCACGACAACTGGAATCACAATCCGGACTGTGAACACTCACCCTTGCAAGCAAGTTGGAGGGGGTGTTATCACCAACTGTTCAATTTTTCAACAATTGATGGCATGATTTCTTTACGTATATGTTTATTCCCATATCTATCATTCTCTGAAACAGAAGTCAGTACCACTATTGTATTATCATAATGATTAATAATCATTGCATGTCCGAACTTTCCTGAAAGGGTTACCATTGGTTTTCCTAAGATGTCATGCACCCAAAAATAATAACCATATTTTTGATAACTTCTAGTACTAGGCATGGAATCTTTTATTCCAGATAAAAAGAAATTTCCCAAGCATGTTTGGGCATTAATGTTATCACCTATGAATTGACCAAATTTTGCCCAATCTCTTGTTTTCATATAGGCTCCACCCATATCAACTGAAATATCATTTATATCTTTCCACCAATACAGGGAGCCCGATGCACCCATTTTTGAAAATATCTCATCGTGAAAAATTTCGGCTACAGATTTACCTGTTAAGTCTTTCACTAAGACAGCGGTAGCGGTTATATCTAGTGTGTGGTATCTGGATACGCTTCCTTGCTCAGAAAACTTACTATCTATTGATTTAATGATCTCAATTGAGTCATTTGAACCATCATCCCGGCGATTTCTTAATGCATGATTGTAATATTTTTCATTTTCTCGGTTTTCATTTACTCCGCTGGCCATTCTGAGTAAGTTTTTTATTGTTATATCGTCATATACTGTGCCTGATAAAGATTTAGAGTACGAACCTGCAGTGTCTTCCAATGACTTTATTGAACCATCACAAAGTAAATGTCCAATCACAGTGCCAGCCAAAGTTTTAGTCATAGATAAGGCGTTGACATGGAAATCAGGGGTTGCTTCTAATTCTTCATTGTAATGTTCAAAAATTATTTTTCCATCCTTCATAATAACTGCTGAAAAATTCTCTTCAGCATCTACAAAGCTTTTGAAATCCTGCTGTTGACCAAATTCAGGCTCTACAGGGTTGTTATTGTAAAATTCAAAGACAGGCGTTGGCCCTTCACCATCCATACTTGTTAATAATTTTCCCATAAAATGTTTTTCATACCAACGCTCAGCGAATTCAGCGTAAGTAATATCAGCTATGCTAATTGATAACAATAAAGTTAGTAGTAATGTTTTTAGTTTCATAGGTCTAATTATAGGTCTAATTATAGGTCTTTTTGATGGGTTATCTAGATAGAATTACCACTCCACCCCTTTTAGAAGTGAGGTCGGCAGGAGAAACTAATTTAGATGTGAAATTTAGTAATTTGAAGATCTATAATCACTCGCTCTTGTCTATAAATTTTCTATTACATTCAATCTGAATTGGCAACACATTAGTTTCAAATAACTCATTAAAGTTTTTTTGGTTCGCATCTTTTAAAATATGATTAATCTTTGTTGTCGATTTATCTATTTCTGCCTTAATGATTTTCCTTGCTTCATCAGTAGTCTTTTCGGTTTCTATTAAATTATTTAGAATTGTTGTGTACCAGGTCAATTGAATTGACTTAATATATTGCACTTCTTTTTCTTGCCCAGGAGCACTCCTTGCCATAGCTAAAGGAAAGTTATATATATACATCGAATCTGCTGCACAGGTTAGTTTCTCTTGTAGAGAATAATCAGAAGCAGCTAAAGACTGTAGGCTAAATAAAAGTGAAATTGCGGTTGTTGTTAATAGTTTCATAATGACAATTGTAGCTTAATATGAATATCTACTTAGATAGAATTGCCACCCCACCCCTTTTAAGAAGGGAGATCGGCAGGGGAAACTGAGTCAGATGTTAGATTTAGTTAATAAAAGTATTTTTAACTCTAACTGATGTTTGCATATATGGAACCCAAACCAGTATTGCGAATATTAATTGACCTATCGACCTAATAGTAAGCGGGTCAAATAAATCCTCTGCAGTTAAATCTGGAAATAAAAAAATTACTGCAATAATATCTACTATGGTAAAAATAAAAACAAAAAAAACTAATCTAATAAACAAGGTTGGAAATCCGGATTTTTTACTATAGAACAAGTACATTAAGTAGAATAAATATGCATCGATTATGATACGAATGATAGTTTCCAAAGACACTGTTAATGCGAAATATGGAGTGTAAACAGGGCTGTTACTATCTGTTAGTGCACTCCACACCTCTGTGTTAAATGTTTGAGAAGATGAAGCATAATCCATAACAACAGCAACAAAAGGTGAAACTGTCACACCTATAGCAACTAGAATCAACCAACCGCCTATACCTTTAAGTTCACCTTTGTCCGTTATACTCATATCCCTTTAAGTTTGTAATAATATGGTTAATTATAGATCAAAATGAATCTATAATTATCAACTGTACGCAAAAGTGTACGGAAACTGAGTTAGATGTGAAATTTAGTGTTTACTTTAGATTCCAAAGTCTCTCGGCATTTTCATAAGCAACCAATCTTGCTGACTCTGGACTTAGTGAACCCAAAAAGTTTCTAAAGTTTTCAATCAACTCTTCATATCTGCCAAAATTCTTCCTTCCCTTCCTGCCAAATTTAGCATCACTATCAATTAAAAATCTTTCTGGCAATTTGCCCACCAACATTGCCCAGTCGTTGAAAACCTCAAAGTCATTGTTATTTATGGATTCAATATTTATCCATCTTTTGCTAGGCTTCTTTATTAATTTAAGACTCATCATAACATTGGGATACTGTCTAAGAATTTTCTCTACATTCTCAGGATTTGTCATACCAGTATGCGCTAGTATCAATTTAAGATTGGGGTGTTTTTGAAACAATAATTCCAGCCCTGAAAAATATTGCTCTTCATAGGACTCGCCACCCCTTGTTACAGGCTCAATATGTAAAACAAGCCAGGTATTATTCTCTACAATCACATCAATAAACTTATGGAGCGGCTTAAAATTTAAAGGATAGGAAATAATATGCTGAGGGCGTTTGTGAGACGGCGACTTGTTAAAGTGATAATTACTAACTTCTCCTATTCCGATACAATTGCCACTATCAATATCTCTTTGCAATCTTTCAAGTCTCGAGTCCAATGTTGAATCCCGTCCATCATTGTATGCATCGTGAAGCCAATTCGATATGTAGTTACTAGAACAAAGTGTTTTAATTCTATTACTAGCCTTTAGCAAAAGACTCCTTTCATATTCACCAAAATCATTACCTTTCTTCCTTCCTTTTAGATATAGCCCTTCATTAGGAACCGGCATAAAGAAAGCATACTTAATATTGTTGCTTTCAAATAATTTATCAAATTTATCAAACTCAGCTTGGTCAATCTGACCTGCATCATAATGTGCGTGTGTATCAATAATTGGACCTTTGTAAGGTGTTAATCCAGTCACAGACTCCCTGTCATAATCTGTTCTGGTTTGGCTATATTTAATTGGACTTTCTGGAAATGGTAACAATTCACTATCAGTGTTAGAAAGTGCTAATTTTGGTAAATTTAATAATAAGAATATTGCAAATAATATTGCACTTAATTTCATAATCAATCCACCTTAAAGTGAAACAATATTTCTCTGTCAAATACATTCTTAGTAGGTGCGGCAGGTAGTGGCGATGCTTTATAAACCGCTCTTTCAATTGAGCTTTTAAACGACTTAGCTGTGATGCTATCATCAACATTACAAGACTTGAGATTAACACTTTGAACATTACCATCAACATCTTGCAGGATGTAAATATCACAGCCCCAGTTATCTTTTGCATATAGATAACGCCAGTTTTCTTTTACCTTTTGAGCAATTCTATTAATGTAGTGGACTTTAATTTCATTAAGAAAATCTTCTCGCTCAATTTCCAAACCCATTTGTTGTTCACGGAAAATGCTCTTCTTAAGTTCTAGTTTTTTGTATTCTTTCTTAAGCTTCCTTTGAAGCTTAGATGTCTTTTCAACTAATAAGTCAAACTCTATGCTTTTACGACGATGTTCGTCCATATCCTCACCATAAAGCTTTAAAGCGTACGCTTTCCAGTCCTCATTAACCCCTTCAAACTCACCAGATTTCAACTCCCGATTTTTCTTAGCTAACAGTTTGTTTTCGTTTTCTAGCTGCTTAAGCTTTTCATTGGAAGTAATGTCATTCGTTATGTATCTCGAAATCATCCAACCTTCGGTATTGCCATATTTGACTTTAGTCCACCCGTCATCCACCACCTCAATAATTTCTAACCGCTCGCCAGATGGAATCTTAAAGTACAGATTACTTTTTTCTATCATTGGGTTATGTCGCATTGGGATTTCTATACTGTCAGTCACATAACCGTACTTAGGTGTTTCAGCGGCAATACTCACTGTAGTGATAAATAATGCTGTTACTAATATTTTCTTAATCATTTAATCCACCCTCCATAAATAGATCAAAACAACCCCTACAGGCACTATAACCATATATTTTGAAAGAAGTAATATCAAAGAATTTACAACAACTGGTCACAACTCCAGCAGCATATCCAAAGTTAGTCCAATCAATAATACAAATACAATCAGCCAAATATATTGTTTAATATTAAAGTCAGTTTGAGTAGTTTCGCTCGAAGTATTGTTTATAACGCTTTCTTTAGTTGTAGCTTTATTCAACTCTTCTATCAATACATCTTTCTTGTTTTTAAGGTTGAGCTTAACGCCTATTGTTTCTCCATATTCTTTAAGCTGCTGTTTTGTCATCTTCTGAAAATCCATAGTCACTCCTTAGATTATTCCCATAAGTCCAATTGTAGACCTTTTTGACTCATTAGATTAAGCAGTTTGGTGTAATCGCAATATGAGTACAATCTTTAAAACTAAACTTAGAGTGCACGAAAAAGGGCACGGAAACGGACTTGTTGAAGTATTCTTTAGTTGAGTGAATGCTTGAAACCCTGAAGGGTAGTGGGGCGAGAAACGGGTCTTGAACCCGCGACAACCGGAATCACAATCCGGGGCTCTACCAACTGAGCTATTCCCGCCATAAAACCTTAAACTTAATGGTACGCCCTAAACGATTCGAACGTTTGACCTACGGCTTAGAAGGCCGTTGCTCTATCCAGCTGAGCTAAGGGCGCATTTTGTACCCGCAAGGATAAAAAAGTTTGAGTATTTTTTTTGGTCGGAGTGGAGGGATTTGAACCCCCGACCACCTGGTCCCAAACCAGATACGCTACCAAACTGCGCTACACTCCGAAAAAACAATAATTATACTTTGTTACGTGCTTGAGTCAATGCCTAATTCATGCCAAATGTTGTCAATCTTATCAATGACCGATTGGTCCATTTCAATAGCTTCACCCCATTCTCTGTCAGTTTCACCAGGAAGTTTGTTGGTGGCATCAATGCCCATTTTTGAACCTAGACCTGAGACAGGTGAGGCAAAATCAAGATAATCAATTGGTGTATTGTCAATCAGCGTAGTATCACGAGTTGGATCAACTCGAGTAGATATTGCCCAAATCACTTCTTTCCAATTTTTAACATCAATATCATCATCCACCACAATCACAAATTTAGTGTACATGAATTGTCGTAAAAATGACCAAACACCCATCATTACGCGTTTAGCATGACCGGGATATTGCTTTTTCATACTCACAATGGCCATGCGATATGAACAAGCCTCCGGAGGCAAGTAAAAATCAGCTATTTCTGGGAACTGTTGCTGTAAGAGTGGTACAAACACTTCATTCAGTGCCACACCCAGTACCGCGGGCTCATCAATTGGTTTACCAGTGTATGTTGAATGATAAATTGGGTTCTTTCTATGAGTGATCTTTTCAACAGTAAATACTGGGAATTGTTCTACCTCATTGTAATAACCAGTATGATCACCAAACGGCCCTTCATCTGCCATCTCACCTGGGTTAAGCACGCCTTCTAGAATGATTTCTGCATTTTCTGGCACCTGCAAGTCATTTCCCAGGCAAGTGCAAACCTTGGTTTTTTTACCACGTAATAGCCCTGCAAAAGCATATTCACTAAGGCTATCAGGGATGGGTGTGACCGCAGCTAAAGTGGTTGCAGGATCGGCACCGAGTGCCACTGCAATCGGAAATGGTTTGCCAGGGTTTTGCGCTTGCCAATCTTTAAAATCAAGCGCACCACCACGGTGTGATAGCCAACGCATGATAAGCTTGTTTTTGCCAATCACTTGTTGGCGATAAATGCCTAAATTTTGGCGTTTTTTTAATGGGCCTTTGGTAATGGTTAATCCCCAAGTAACAAGCGGAGCCACATCTTTTGGCCAACAAGTTTGAATCGGTAATTTGGATAAATCAACATCATCGCCTTCAATGATTACCTCTTGGCATTGGCCTTTTTTAATCGATTTAACTGGCATGTTAAGTACTTGCTTGAGTACCGGTAGTTTTTTAATCGCATCTTTTAAACCTTTGGGTGGTTCTGGCTGTTTTAGCTCGGCGAGCAATTTACCTAGCTTTCTTAGAGCGGCCAGGTCTTTTTGTCCCATGGCCATGGCAACACGTCTTGTAGTACCAAATAAATTAGCCAAGACAGGCATGTTTGAACCTTTTACATTTTCAAACAATAGGGCAGGACCCTGCTTGTCCAGTGTGCGACGACAAATTTCAGTAATTTCTAAGTTTGCATCAACCTGTGTTTGAATGCGTATGAGTTCACCTTGTTTTTCCAGCTCAGCGATAAATTCACGTAGGTCTTGATATTGCATAATAGGGTTATTAATTAAATTTTTTCAAAGTAAGTATTGTGTGCTTCAAGCTCAGCCTCATTGGCATGAATGACTTTGATTTTAGCGCGATTACTATCGACTCTGATAATCGAGCCTTCACCCTCTGTTTGTGTGTTGTTATTGCCATCGTCAATAAATAAAGTAGATTGACCACCGGTCATTGCCAAATAAACTTGTGCAAGGATTTGAGCATCTAATAAAGCGCCATGAACAGTACGAGCGCTGGCATCAATCTCAAAGCGTCGACAAAGCGCGTCTAGGTTATGCATCATGCCAGGGCGTTGTTGCTTGGATAGCTCTAATGTGTCGATGATGTTGCAATTGTCTTCAATGCACTCATCAACACCCATGAGTTCGAGCTCGTGATTTAAAAACCCAAGATCGAACGGCGCGTTATGAATGACCAGGGTTGCACCTTCAATATATTCTAAAAATTCTTGTGCAATTTCTTCGAATTTAGGTTTTCCAGTAAGGAATTTATCAGTGATTCCGTGAATTCTAACAGAGTCACCGACGTTGCGATCAGGTTGAATATACTGGTGATATTCTGAATCAGTAACAATTTGCCTGTCAATGACCTCTGTACAACCGATTTCAATAATACGATGACCTTCGGAAGGTTCAATACCTGTGGTCTCCGTATCAAGAACAATTAGTCTTTCCATCAAATATCTCTTCAGTCTATTTTCGTGTAAAATTGCTTCATTTTATCGTATTTAAAGTTGGAATTATGGCAAGAGTAACTGTTGAAGAGTGTTTAGATTTTGTTGCAAATCGTTTTGAGTTGGTTTTGGTCGCTTCAAAGCGTGCACACCAGTTAAGTTCTGGTGGTTATAGATCGACATTAGATGTTGGCAAGGACAAACCAACAGTGATTGCCCTTAGGGAAATTGAAGCTGGCTTGATTGACGCATCAATCTTGACTGAAGAATATGCCATGGAAGAAGAGTTATCAGCACAGCAAAAGCTAGTAGATAATACGAAGATGGCAGAAGTAGAAGAAGAATTATCAGCCACAGCAATTGATGAATCTGCTGATGAAATGACAGAAGTAAAAGAATAGTTATTTATTTTTTCTTATCTCAAAAAAATGACGCAATTGCGTCATTTTTTTTCGCCTTTATGAAATATACAGGTATTATTTAAAGCCTTATTTTTATCAAATAAATCAAGACAATGAAAATCTATCCAATTGCAAAATCAACCAAAACACCTATATGTGACGAGGCAACTTATGAGGCGATGTATGCTGAGTCGATGAATGATTCTGATGCGTTCTGGGCAAAACAAGCTAAGGTATTTTTAGATTGGAATAAGGATTGGGATCAAACTTCAAATATTGATTATCATCAAGGCAAAATCGAGTGGTTTAAAGGTGGTGAGCTTAATGTAGCTTACAACTGTATTGATAGGCACTTAGCGGATAGGGCAAATCAAACAGCAATTATTTGGGAAGGTGATAATCCTGAAGTTAGCGAGTCAGTTACTTATCAGCAGTTACATGACGAAGTGGCTAAATTTGCCAATGGCCTTAAAAAATTAGGCGTCAAAAAAGGCGATCGGGTTTGTATTTACATGCCGATGATTTTGGAGGCAAGTTATGCTATGTTGGCTTGCGCGCGTATCGGTGCTATTCACTCTGTGGTATTCGGTGGTTTTTCACCTGAAGCACTTAAGGACAGAATTTTGGATTCTGAATGCAAGATTGTGATTACTGCTGACGAAGGGGTGCGTGGTGGTAAAGCTATTCCACTTAAGGCTAATGTCGATAAGGCCATAGGCGCTTGTGCTTGTGTAGATGCGGTGATTGTAGTGCAGCATACACAGGGTGAAGTGCATTGGGGTGCTAAGGATATTTGGTATCACGAACTACTTGTTGATGTATCAGCCGAGTGTCCGTGTGAGCCATATGATGCCGAAACCCCATTGTTTATTTTGTACACTTCTGGCTCTACTGGTAAACCTAAAGGTGTTCTACATACCTCTGGTGGTTATCTACTTTATGCGGCGATGACACATAAATACACCTTTGACTATCAAGAGGATGACGTGTACTGGTGTACGGCCGATGTTGGTTGGGTAACTGGACACTCTTATATTGTTTATGGGCCACTGGCAAATGGCGCAACTACGTTAATGTTTGAGGGTATACCAACTTATCCAGATTGCTCCCGTTTTTGGCAAGTAATTGATAAACACCAAGTGAATACGTTTTATACTGCGCCAACAGCTATTCGAGCATTGATGGGTGGGGGTGATGACTTTGTTAATCAAACCTCGCGCTCGAGTTTACGAATTCTAGGTACGGTAGGTGAACCAATTAATCCTGAGGCGTGGGAATGGTATTATCGTGTGGTGGGTGCTAGTCAGTGCCCAGTAGTAGATACTTGGTGGCAAACGGAAACGGGTGGTCATATGATTACACCATTACCATATGCGACAGCACTTAAACCAGGTTCAGCAAGCAAGCCATTCTTTGGTATTGAGCCACAAGTGGTGAATGAGCAAGGTGAAATTCTCGAAGGAGAGGCCGAAGGTATTTTGGTATTAGCTCGTTCTTGGCCAGGGCAAATGCGTACTTTGTACAACAATCATGAGCGCTTTATGGAAGCTTACTTTTCAACTTTCCCAGGTAAGTATTTTGCTGGCGATGGGGTGAAACGTGATGCCGATGGTTATTATTGGATTACGGGCAGGGTAGATGATGTGCTTAATCTTTCAGGGCATCGTTTAGGTACCGCTGAGATTGAATCAGCACTGGTAGTACATGAGTATGTATCTGAAGCAGCAGTGGTAGGTTATCCACACGATATTAAGGGTCAAGGTATTTACGCCTATGTATCAATCATGAGTGGTGTTGAAGC
>JYMV01011657.1_pt1 | contig 19291 bp, 18 predicted proteins | sample 338911 | NCBI WGS metagenome assembly JYMV01 (sample SAMN03354496, study PRJNA234377) | hydrothermal vent metagenome | biome: Deep sea; feature: Hydrothermal plumes at the Eastern Lau Spreading Center, Western Pacific Ocean; material: Seawater | place: Tonga | collected 2009 | depth 2000 m m
ATAGGGGAAGGATTAATCATAGGTTGGTGCTTATCGGTAGGAATATATGAAATGGAACAATGCTCCCTGTTTATTATTGCTTGTGTTGGGATAAAATACAGGCAGTGTAATCAACATTTTCGTGTGAAAGTTGCCAATTGAAGGCGCTTTGTAGAGGCTGTTACGCTTAATTAGAGTACGATTCTATAGGTTCCGCTAATGTTATGCCGTAGAGGCAATCACTATCGCATTCGTACACTACCTTCGTTCAAATGACTAAACGCCTCATCATCGGTTGCGGTTACCTCGGATTTCGCGTCGCCAAACTCTGGCAGACACTCGGGCATGATGTACACCTACTCACACGCAGCGAACAAACGGCTGCTATGTTTGAGCAACAAGGATTCACTGCCCACCTAGGTGACGTGACGCAATTGAGCTCGCTCGACCATTTCCCCGCTGCTACGGAAGTTTTGTACGCAGTCGGTTTTGATCGTGCCGAAAACTACGACATTCATGATGTCTACTGCCAAGGCTTGAAAAACGTCATCGAGCGATTGCCGCAAGCACCTAATCGTTTTATCCACATCAGTTCGACAGGCGTCTACGGCCAAGTCGACGGCAGTATAGTCGACGAAGAAACGCTAGCCGAGCCGCTGCGAGCCGCTGGAACAGCCGCGTTGGCGGCTGAGCAATCTCTGAAGCAAAGCTCTCTGTCAACGTCTGCAGTGAGTTTAAGATTAGGCGGAATATATGGTCCTCAGCGTGTGCCCTATTTAAAGAAAATCATTGCGGGTGAACCACTAGCCGTGCCTTCTCAGGGCTGGCTCAATCTTGTGCACGTCGACGATGCAGTTCAAATCATTGAACTACTATGCCAAGCACCTCTGCAACATCATCTCTATCTTGTGACCGACGGAGTACCTGTCCTGCGTCAGGACTACCTAGATGAAATCGCACGATTGCTACAAGCGCCAGATATTACATGGGCGCCCAGTGACCCAACCACGGCCGTTGCCCAACGAGCACTCGGTTCCAAACGTATCGACACTCAGCGGCTTGTAGGCGACCTGCGATTTATTTGGAAATACCCGAGTTACCGCGAAGGACTAGCAAGCATTTTGTCGGAGTGACGACCGTCTGTGGTGCAAATAAAATCAGCGTTTACGAAGGATCGAAGCTTGCCCATTTTTCACATTTGCGTAAATACGTGGGGGTTTTGATTGTGGCGAGGGGGTTCGCATGGCTTGAAACGTGCGGACTCTCAAATTAGAATTGAAACAACTTGATAACCCTCTTCTTTGACCCCTAAATAGAATTCTTATGTTGGAACGAAAACCACTGTTTCCAAACGTTATTGAACTCAACTACCAAGCCGGTTCGGTTTTCGGCTGTAACGTTTACCTGATCTATGACGCAGGCGAGTGGGTGTTGATTGACATTGGGTATGAGGAAGTCGTGGATGAAGTAGTCGACATGATTCGTGACCTCGATTTTCCATTCTCGAAATGTAAAGCACTAATTGCTACCCACGCCGATGTCGACCATATCCAAGGATTAGCACTGCTGAAACAAGCCATCAAAGCTCCGGTCGCGGCCCATCCCTTGGCAGCCGTTCCTTTGCGTGAAGCAGACAAGCTTAAGACGTTCGCGCAAATTGAAGCGCAGGGAATTGACTTGCCATTACCGCCTGTGGAAGTAGAACAACTGATTGATGACGGTGACAAAATCGCAATTGGCGGTTTAGAACTCGAGGTTTGGTGGACTCCTGGGCATACCGATAGCCAACTGAGCTTCCGACTCGGCGATTTGTTGTTTAGCGGTGACAATATCTATCGAGATGGTTGCGTCGGAGCGATTGATGCCCATCACGGCAGTGACCTCAACGCTTTTATCTCATCGCTACGGCGAATTCGTGCTAGCGATGTCAAATGGTTATTGCCTAGTCATGGACCAATTTTCCGCAAGGACGAGGAAATGCTCGACAAAACTATTTCCCGTCTCGAAAGCTATCGACACATGGCCGACTTTGGTACCTGTGCTAGCGATTGGCCATTAATGGACGAATGGGAACGTGAAGTTGCCGAGGGTAAGTTGCCAACGTAATCTGTTTTGAAAGCACTACGGCAAGCTTAAATTCTTATTACTGGTATTGAGGTGACACATGTCCGATGAACTATTTTCGCTACTGCAAGAAATTGTGCGGATTCCCAGTGTCAATCCGATGGGCCGCGATGTCCAAGGAGACATCTATCTCGAAACCAAAATAAACGATTGGTTAGATAATTGGTTTAATGAGTTGGGCGTTGAATATCGACGGCAAACTTTGGAACTAGGTCGCGATAATGTTATTGCGATTGTCCCAGGTAGCGTTGCCCCAGAAGATGGCGGCAAGGTGCTAATGCTTGAAGCGCATCAAGATACGGTTCCCATCGACGGCATGACGATTGATCCCTTTGATCCCGTCATGAAGGACGGCCTGATGTATGGCCGTGGCAGTTGTGATATCAAAGGCGGTATGGCCTGCATGTTGACGGCGTTTAAACGATTAGTCACTGAACAACCGGACAATGTACCCACGGTCGTGATGGCCTGCTCTGTCAACGAAGAGTATGGCATGTCAGGAGCAGATATTATGCCGCTGTTGTGGCAAGACACGGAACAAAAATGGTTTGCCGAACCCGCTGGAGTTATTGTGGCAGAACCAACCATGCTCGATGTTGTTGTAGCCCACAAAGGAGTGACTCGATTTCTCGTCGACGTAACCGGTAAAGCGTGTCACAGCTCGCAACCTACGCTAGGGCAAAATGCTATCTACCGTATGGCTCGCATCATTACGGTGTTAGAAGACTATGCGTTAAATATTGTGGGAACACTAAACGAACATCCACTGGTATCTAATCCCACACTGAGCGTTGGCATGATTGGTGGCGGTATTAGTATTAACACGGTTCCAGATTACTGTTCGATCGAAGTTGGACGTCGCGTCTCGCCTGGGGAAAGCCCCGCTGTAGCCTTTGACCACATTGAAACTCATGTGCGTCAGGCATTAAGTAGCGAAGAATGGGTCGACGACATCACGTTTCACAAACCGACTATCTCCAAAAGTGGTTTAAACGATGATACCAATGGCGCGTTTGCCGAATACCTTTCCGGCGTCGTTCAATCAGCTGGGCACAGTGGCCAACGCATCGGCGTACCCTATGGTACGGATGGACAAGCGTTTTACCGAGCCGGTGTACCGACGGTGGTTTTTGGTCCTGGTTCAATCGATCAAGCGCATACTAAAGACGAGTGGATCGAACTCCAACAACTCGAAGCGGCTGCAGACCTGTATTACCAAATGATTCTACAATTTGGTGCGTGATCAAACTCGCAGTAACAGCTATCTATCCACAACCTAGGGCGAACCTTAAGTTTTCTAGAATACGTCCAAGCGGAAGTGATGACCCCAGTGATAGCGCCGTGCTTGCGGGTAGAAATTGTGCCACTGCTTGTTGTAAACAGGCGTACGCATTTCTTGTGGGTACCGATGATACATACTTTCGTAGCTACGGTAATATTCCTGGCCCCAGTAGTTCTGAGGGTAGTAAACGTACGGATAGTGATAGAAGCGGTTCCAATTGTATTGGCTATATGCGCTACCCCAACGTTGACCGTATGCGCGTTCCTGAGCGTCTACATTACTACTAATGCAAGTACCTAGAAGTGCTGTGCAGGCAGCAATCAGAAGTATTTTTTTGAATCCAAACTTAGCCATCGACTGTTCCTCTCAAATGCACAACCTTTTTTAATATCTGTAGAGCAATAACTAATACCCTACAAATATATTCTTCGGCGTACCGATTGACCGTAATTTAAGGAATATCCCGTAGAATCCGAAAAGGCATGATAATCCCTACATTTTAATTTCAATTCCATACCCCCAAAACGAGGGAAAACAGACTGCCGAAGAACGACAAAAATCGCTCAATGCCTATTGATGCATCGTTGTTTTTGCATCAGAATGACCCTGTAAACCTCCTAGATTTAATTGTCAAAAAAGCGTTCGAACAAGTTCGAGCTATTTAGGCCATCCATACCTAGAAGGGCATTTTTTTTGGATATCCTTGTGATTTTTTTCACAAGGATGCGTTTTTCGCTTAGAAAAATAGATAAAGTGAAAATAGTCCCTCTCCGGTAAATGGCCACTTCGGAACTCATCCATTGCGATCACACACAACCACAGCTGGATTAGATTTACCAATTAGCGGTCGTCCAGCACCGACAATTAGCAGTGCCAACGCTGTAACACGCGTTGCTCTGGTCGGTGATGATTATGTCGGTTTAAAGCCGTCGCTAGCGGTCGAAGTGGGACAACAGGTCAAGTTGGGGGAACTGTTATTTCACGACAAAAAAATCCCGGCTGTCAAACACACTTCACCCGCTTGTGGAACGGTGATTGAGATAAATCGCGGCGCCAAACGCAAGTTCGAGTCGCTCGTCATTGAAATAGACGGTGATGAACAAGTTGAATTTAATGCAATCGGCCATGACGTTGGTCAACTCGACAAATCATACCTCGTCGATACCCTAACTCGGTCTGGGTTATGGACGAGCCTCCGCACACGCCCGTTCAGCAATACAGCTGACCCCGCCACCACGCCATCTTCCATTTTTGTAACAGTGATTGATACCGAGCCATTGGCGGTCGATCCAGAAATTGCGATCAGCCAAAAGAGTGACGCATTTTTAGCAGGCTTACGAGCGCTCACTCATCTTGCTCCGACCGTACATGTTTGCATCGGCCCCACGGTCGATATTCCTGGCGAGCAGGTCGACGGAGTTGAGTTCCATTGCTTCCATGGTCCCCACCCTGCTGGATTACCGGGCACACATATCCACCTGATTGATCCGGTAGGCCCCCATCATCAAGTTTGGCACATCAATTATCAAGACGTCAGTGCAATCGGGACATTAATTACAACTGGCATTTTAGATGTCAAACGATTCATTTCACTCGGTGGTCCCGTTGTTTCGAAACCACGATTATTGAGCACTCGGCTGGGAGCAAACATTGGCGAGTTAACGGCAAACGAGTTAACGGGTGATGATAATCGAATCATTTCAGGCAGTGTCCTGTCCGGTCGAGCAACAACACCCAACACGGATTACTTGGGACGGTTTCACAATCAAATATCCGCCTTGGCTGAAGGACACCAACGTGAATTCCTCGGCTGGCAAAAGCCTGGGTTCAATAAATTCAGTCTTTCTAGAGTCTTTGCATCCACATTCACTCCCAGTAAAACGTTCGCCTTCACCACGTCCAACCAGGGCGAACATCGAGCAATGGTTCCAGTCGGCACATACGAAAAAGTTATGCCACTGGATATATTACCCACTCAATTATTACGGGCATTAATTACTCAAGACACCGAAGAGTCACAACTATTAGGATGTCTCGAATTAGCTGAAGAAGATCTCGCTTTATGTACTTTTGTCTGTCCTGGCAAGTACGAATACGGCGACATTCTTCGTGACAACCTACACATTATCCAAAAAGAGAGCTAACTGCCTTCTTACCGCCGTTTATATCAATCCAAATTCACGCGACACCAAAAACCGAAACAATCCATGCGTTGGCTAAGACAACTTCTTGATAAACAAGCACCTCGCTTTGATGAAGGCAAGTTGAAAAAGCTGCGCCCGCTGTACGAAGCAACGGACACATTCTTGTTTACCCCTGGAATTGTCACCTCAGGGGCCAGTCACGTCCGAGATGGCCTCGATACCAAACGATTGATGGGACTTGTCGTATTGGCCCTCGCGCCATGTGTCTTTATGGCCTGTTTCAACACGGGTTACCAAGCAAATCATAGTTATTCACAATACACACAAACAGCGCAATCTGAGCAGACGGAGTCGCAACCCGATGCACTTCTATTAAGTTCTGATATTGCCGCAACACCAATTAGTCCAGCTGATACAGCAGTCGACGACTCACTTTCTTCAGCAGCAACCACAATTTCTGCGTCTGAATTATTAGGCTGGCGATATTGGATTGTGGGTGAACCCGATAAAAGTTCATTCATCAGCAACTTTCTGCATGGTGCAACCTACTTCCTACCAATTTACTTGGTCTGCATGGCTGTCGGCGGATGCTGTGAGGCCATTTTCTCCGTCATCCGAGGCCATGAAATCAACGAAGGTTTTTTGGTCACGGGTCTATTGTTTCCCTTGACCTTACCTGCTTCGATTCCCTTATGGCAAGTTGCGATAGGCATCATCTTTGGCATTGTCATTGGTAAGGAAGTTTTCGGCGGCACGGGGCGAAACTTCCTCAACCCGGCACTCACAGCCCGAGCCTTTCTGTATTTTGCCTACCCTGCACAAATCTCTGGGGATAAAGTTTGGAATGCCTTAGGGGCCACTGACGGCATCAGTGGCGCGACAATTCTCGGGGACGTCGCCGCCAGCGGAAATCGGCTTGACGGATTAGCTACCCTCAGCAATTTCAATCTCTCTGAACACTTCATCGGATTCACCTTAGGGTCGATGGGAGAGACTTCTACTCTGTGTTGCCTAATTGGCGCCGTCCTCTTAATTGCAATGGGAATCGGTTCGTGGCGCATCATGCTTTCCGTTCTGCTTGGTGGTCTAGGAACCGCCTGCCTCTTAGGCTTTTTCGGCGGAGACAACAGCGCGGCCATGTTTGCCATGGGGCCACTACAACATTTAGTCGTCGGCGGTTTTGCTTTTGGACTTGTCTTTATGGCAACCGATCCAGTATCCGCAGCGATGACAAAAACCGGAAAATATTATTATGGGGCGCTCATCGGCGTCATGGCGATTTTAATTCGAGTGGTCAATCCTGCTTATCCAGAAGGAATGATGTTGGCGATTTTGTTTGGCAATGTATTCGCGCCGCTGATTGATTACTTTGTTGTCCAGCGAAATATCGGTCGGCGGAAGCAGCGCTGGGCTACACAAAACCCACTTGAGGGAGACAAAGAATGAACCGCGAATCCATCAAAAATACATTAGTCGTCTCCGGCTTACTCTGCATCATTTGCTCCGTCCTAGTGTCGGCCGCTGCCGTCAGCTTAAAACAAAAACAGATCCTCAATAAAGAACTCGACCAAAAGAAAAAGATCTTACAGGTCTGCCAAATCGCATTCACGCCGGATTCCATTGACGCCCTTTTTTCCGACAATATTCAGCGCCGCTTGGTCGATCTACGGACAGGTGAATATGTCGCGGAAACCGAAAACGGGAATTTAACCGTTGACACCTATTCTCTAAAAAAAGTTCTGCAAACAGACGCCACGGATTTAGAAATCGACCCAGCTGGCTTAGGTGGTAAGCGGGAAAATCATGCGGTTGTTTTTCTATACGCAAAGGAAAATCAGGTCATTATCCCCATTCGCGGTCGCGGCTTGTGGTCCACGTTATTCGGATATGTCGCGCTGGCCGAAGATGCGAGTACGGTTTCTGGCATTACATTTTTTGAGCATGGGGAGACACCGGGTTTAGGTGGCGAAGTGGATAATCCTGACTGGAAAGCACAGTGGCCTGGCAAGGCAGCCATTGAAGATGGTCAAGTCGTTATCGAAGTCAAAAAACAAGGACAAGTCACTGATTCACGCCATCAAGTTGACGGCATGGCCGGTGCAACGATTACAACCCAAGGTGTCCATCGACTCGTTCGCTTTTGGCTAGGCGAACAGGGCTTTGGTAAATACCTCGCTCGACCCAATAAAATACAATCCTCGACGCAAAAACAATAACAACTCAACAATCATCCAACTAACCACTTGTTCTCTGCACCCACGCTTCGGCTTGGTTAAGGAACTCAGGAATTAACAATGGCTAGCAACAAAGCCAAAGACGTGCTCTTTGATCCCGTCTTGAAAGATAATCCAATCACGGTACAAGTACTTGGTGTCTGTTCTGCTCTGGCAGTCACGACCAAGCTCGATACCTCATTGACTATGTGCATCGCCGTTATCGTCGTTGTCGCATTTTCTAGTGCTGCGGTTAGCCTGATTCGAAACCACATTCCCTCTAGCATTCGCATCATTGTGCAAATGACCATCATTGCGTCGTTGGTCATTATCGTTGATCAGTTTCTCAAAGCTTACGCTTACGATGCCAGCAAACAACTGTCTGTATTCGTTGGATTGATCATCACCAACTGTATTGTGATGGGGCGAGCCGAAGGGTTTGCCATGAAGAACAATCCGTGGGACAGCTTCCTGGACGGTATTGGCAACGGCTTAGGTTACAGTTGCATCCTGTTAATTGTGGCTTTCTTCCGAGAACTACTTGGCAGCGGTACGCTATTTGGACTGCAGGTAATGCCTGACATGTATCCCGCCAATGGATTAATGTTGCTTTCACCTAGCGCGTTTTTCCTAATTGCAATCATCATTTGGATCGTACGGACACTGCGTCCGCAACAGATGGAGGAGGCATAAGCGATGGCAGAACATTTGAGTATTATCGTTAAAGCGATTTTCATCGAGAACTTAGCCTTGTCGTTCTTTTTAGGCATGTGCACCTTCTTGGCTGTATCGCAGAACGTCAAAACGGCACTCGGCCTCGGTGTGGCTGTCATCGTAATCCAAGGCATCACTGTGCCGGTAAACTATTTAATTTACCAATATCTACTATCCGACGGAGCCTTGAGTTGGGCCGGATATCCAGAAGTAAATTTAGACTTCCTCGGACTTATTAGTTACATTGGCGTCATTGCCGCGATGGTTCAAATACTGGAAATGACACTCGATCGCTATTTCCCGCCCCTCTATAACGCACTCGGAATCTTCTTGCCATTGATCACCGTCAACTGTGCCATTCTTGGTGGTTCGTTGTTAATGGTTGAACGCGATTTTACATTTATTCAGAGCATTGAATTTGGTATTGGCAGTGGCTTTGGTTGGGCCCTAGCAATCGCCGCGCTGGCTGGAATTCGCGAAAAACTAAAGTACTCCAACGTGCCACACGGCCTCCGCGGCCTCGGAATTACCTTTATCATCGTTGGCTTAATGGCATTAGCCTTTATGTCCTTTGGCGGCATTCAGCTCTAAACCTTTGATCAACAACTTACACACAACAAAATAATGCAAGATACGCAAACAATTATAATGGGCGTCCTAATGTTCACCACTGTGGTGATGACGCTTGTCGTTGTTATTCTGTTTGCAAAATCAAAACTAGTCGCCTCCGGTTCCGTGCAAATCACCATCAATGACCAAAAGACGATTGAAATACCCGCCGGTGGGAAACTCCTCAGTGCACTCGCCTCGCATGATATCTTCGTCTCATCTGCCTGCGGAGGCGGAGGTACCTGTGCTCTGTGCAAAGTCGTTGTCCATGCGGGCGGTGGCGATATTTTGCCGACGGAATGTGGTTACATTAACAAACGTGAAGCTCTTGCGGGTCAGCGGTTAGCATGCCAAGTTGCTGTCAAACAAGACATGGAAATCGAGGTCCCGCCCGAGGTTTTTGATACAAAAAAATGGGTCTGCAGCGTCCGCTCAAATCGCAATGTCGCAACATTCATCAAAGAACTCATACTGGAATTACCCGTGGGCGAGGATGTCGGTTTTAAACCCGGTGGTTATATCCAGATCGAGTGTCCTCCGCACACTGTTGAATACAAAGATTTCGATATCGAGGAAGAATACCACGGTGATTGGGACCAGTTCAATGTTTGGCGTTATAAATCTGTTGTGACCGAAGGCGTCTTCCGCGCCTATTCCATGGCAAATTACCCCGCTGAAAACGGGGTTATCATGCTCAACGTGCGGATTGCCTCGCCACACCCCAAGGCACCGGAAGGCACACCTCCGGGGAAAATGTCCTCGTACCTCTTCAATCTCAAACTAGGTGATCAAGTTACCATTTCTGGACCTTATGGTGACTTTTTCATCAAAGAAACAGAATCGGAAATGGTTTATATTGGTGGAGGTGCAGGTATGGCTCCTTTACGTAGCCATATTTTCGACTTGCTCAAATCACAATCGACCAACCGAAAGATATCATACTGGTACGGAGGTCGTAGCGCTCGAGAATTATTCTATGTCGAAGAATTCCGCAAACTTGAAAAGCAATTTCCCAATTTCTCATTTCACATCGCTCTATCAGACGCTCTACCCGAAGACAACTGGACAGGCTCTACCGGTTTTATTCACCAAGTCGTGCTCGATGAATATCTAACATCTCATTCAGCTCCAGAAGATATCGAATATTATACGTGTGGGCCGCCAAAGATGCTGCAGGCCGTACGATCCATGCTCGACGACCTTGGCGTTGAACCTGAAAATGTCGCCTTCGATGATTTTGGCGTCTAGTCGTAACTTATTGACGAATACCACGCAACGTAATCGCATGCGCAACGATGCAAATATCCGTTCAGGTGATTTATGAAACGCATATCTCCGTTCATGAAACTTACCATCGCCTTGGTGTTGTTCTGTGCGGTGTTGTTGCTTATACGAATCCTCCAACCTGACCAACTCACTAGCGAGCCGACAACACAGACAAACGCCGCTTCATCAGAGCAAAAACCCGCTAAGATCATTCTTCGCGGCAAGACGATGGGCACAACCTTCGCAATCACGATTGAAGGGCTCAGCGACGCTCTGCGTTTGCCAGAAATTGAGTCCGCCATTAAGCAACGTCTGGTCGATATCAACCAGATCATGTCAACCTATATTCCTGCGTCGGAAATTTCGCAATTCAATCGTTCGCAGACTACCGCTTGGTACAACGTTTCAAAAGAACTATTAGGAATTGTACAGTTAGCACAGTCCATCAGCGAACAATCTCAAGGCGCTTTTGATATCACCGTCGGCCCAGCGGTAAATCTCTGGAAATTCGGCCCCCAAACCGAAGAAAATAGCACCGACCGTAGCGGCATTCCTACCGCGGATGATGTTGCTCAGGTGCTTAAGCATATCGGCTATCAACAACTACATACTCGTGAAAACCCACCCGGGCTCAAGAAAGATGACCCCCAATTACAAATAGACTTGTCCGCTATCGCCAAGGGATACGCAGTCGATCAGATTATTGAATTGCTCGCAGCCTGGCAACTCGACATACAATATATGGTTGAAATAGGTGGAGAAATTCGGACCGTGAGCCATGCCCTGAATCGCAACAATCGACGCACGTGGCGATTAGGAATCCAAGACCCATCTGGGGAAGCAGGTACTTCCAAGCGAATCGTTGCAGTTAATAATCAAGCGATTGCCACCTCCGGAGACTATGTAAACTACTATGAAATCAAGGGAGTGCGGTATTCACACACAATCGACCCATCCACGGCTATGCCTGTACAGCATCAATTAGCCTCGACCGTGGTGATTACCGACACTTGTGCGGCGGCGGATGCCTGGGCAACCGCCCTATTGGTACTGGGGCCTAAACGAGCCTATGATATAGCTAATAAGCACGACCAACCAATTGCCACACTGTTAATCACGCGGATCAATGACCAACTCCGATGGACACCCAATCGCGCTATGGAGTTATTCTTGGAATAACCGGAAGCACCTTAACCCATGTCTTTTATTGAACTCGTATTAATTTCGTGTGGCGTATTTTGCGGCGTCATTTTAGCAATGGCTGTGGGCGTCATTTTTGGCAATCGCCAGATCAAGGGAAGTTGCGGCGGCTTAGCTGGCATGAAAGATGAGCAGGGGAACTCTATGTGCGACGTTTGTTCGATTCCAGTCGACGAATGCCCAGAGATGCAACGTGAAACGTGTGACGAAAAAACAGCTAGTGAGCTCGAGCGAACCCACTAGCTGCTGCAAGACGCACACCTTGGTTTCCCCACACATCGCTTTCCTCTGCTTAGAAAACTATCGTTTTCTTCGTTCCAAAGGTTCAACATGTCCAAGGTCACGTTATTGCTCGCTTAACATACCGGCGGTGGTGACAAACGTATGGCACAACTATCGCAATCAATCTTTTCTTGGGTTGCTTAATGAGTGATAATTTGACCGGTAAAATTAACAACCCCAAAGACAACAACACGTTTGATATGAAGATTTTCTTTTCAGTTGGTGAACCCAGTGGCGACTTGCATGGGTCGAACCTAATTCGTGAAATGCTACACCGCGACAATAGCATCGAGTGCGTTGGCTTCGGCGGTCCCCTGATGGAAAAAGCGGGATGCACACTTCTATTTGATCTCACTCAATTCGCCGTAATGTGGTTCGTCAAAGTCTTGCTTAACCTACATCGGTTTATCGGTTTTGCACGACAGGCCGAGCGGTATTTCAAGGAAAACAGCATCGACGCCGTGGTGTTAATTGACTATCCCGGATTCAACTGGGTTATTGCTAAGAAAGCGAAGAAGCATGGAATTCCTGTATTCTATTATGGTGTGCCGCAGTTATGGGCTTGGGCTCCGTGGCGGATACGCAAGATGCGAAATCGCGTTGATTATGCGTTATGCAAACTCCCGTTTGAGGAAAAATGGTACCGTGACCGCGGTTGCGACGCACGCTTTATCGGGCATCCCTTTTTTGATGAAATGGAAAACCAAAAACAAACCACCGATCAAGAATTTTTGACTCGCCAACGCGCGACAGCCGGTAAATTGGTAACTTTACTACCTGGGTCTCGGCAACAAGAAGTTGAGGGACAACTTCCGTGGTTCCTCAAAGCCGTGACCAAAGTCCAGCGGGAAGTGACCGATACGCGTTTTGTCATCGCCAGCTTCAATCAAGTTCAAGCTGACTATGCCAGCAAACTCGTCGCCGAAGCTGGTTTGAACATTGAAATCCATGTCGGCAGAACTCCCGAATTAATGCAAGCCGCGCATTGTTGTCTGGCATGTTCCGGTTCCGTTTCATTGGAACTCATGTACCATCACACACCCACGGTGATCTTATATCACGTAAATCGATTTCGTTACTTTCTTGGCAACCACCTCATTCGAGCACGATACATCACACTCGTGAATCTGATTGCATCATCCAATCCGTTCTTACGCAGCAAAAAAATGTGGCATCCAAATTTGCCGGGCGGCGAGGACATTCCAATGCCGGAATATCCAACGTGTACCGATAAGTCCTCAGAGGTCGCTGACCACCTTATCCAGTGGCTCTCAGACCCACAGTGTTTTGCGGACAGCGTTAAGCACTTGAAGACCCTAGCGAGCCAATATGCCACTAGCGGCGCGTCACGGCGTGCCGCTGAGTTTATTCTGGCAACGTTGGCCCAAGATGCTATCACTGATGTCCCTCAAGCGGCATAATCTATTGATAGATATCCATAAAATATTCAACTCGCCGATGTATTACTTTGTCACAGGAAGCAGTTTTGATGCTAGGGGAACCTAAAAAAACACCCTACGATTTGCGATTCCAATTTCTAGGAATCGCTATTCGCATCCACCCAGGGTTCTGGGCCATTTGCGTCTTTCTCGGGTTTAGCATGAGGATGTCCACGCCAATTACACTATTTGTGTTTAGCGTGGCAGTGTTTCTGTCGCTATTAATTCACGAGATGGGTCACGCTGTAGCATTTCGTCGCTGCGGAATCCGGGCCCATATCGTCCTCTACCATTTTGGTGGCGTAGCCGTTCCCACAGGGATGGAATCCTATTTTGACCATACATCTGGATATACCTCCAAGCAAAAACTATTTGTTACGGCGGCCGGCCCAAGCATGCAAATCTTAGCAGCATTGTTAGTCATCGTGGCCTTGCGCGCTGTCGGGAAGACTGATGGATTTCTGACGGCGCAAGTCGGAATACCCGCTCGGCTAACCGCTGACCCCTCCGGCACGCTCGACAATATCATCATGTCTCTAAGCCGTCGTGACGTCGCATGGAATCTGCGGCACATGGATGAAAAAATGCAAGCACTATTCGCATCAGCTGATACAAATGATGATCAATTGCTATCTTTGGCCGAACACGACGCATTTCAAACGACCGTTGATTCGCTCTCAGAACAATTTGAGAAAACGTCCATTCCAGTACCATCTGTAACAACGATGGTTATTAAATCCGAGCACAAAAATCGATTCATTGGTGCACAACGCGAATTATTAGATGCTGCTGATGTTCGGGACGATGGCTTGATTCGCATATCCGATCTGCAGCAGACGTTACAGCATCAAATATTATTCGAATCGGATCTCCTCAATAAATTTGTATATATTTTCGTGATGATCAGTCTGTTTTGGGCAATCTTGAATCTCGCCCCAGTCTACCCACTCGACGGTGGACAAATCACTCGTGAACTACTAGTGCTCTTCAACGTCCACAACGCGATTCCAAAATCGCTCTTTGTCTCTGTAGCAACGGGGGTGGCCATCGGAATCTGGGGATTGAGTAACGGTTCAATGTTCTTGACGCTGATGTTTTTCATGATGGCATATTCGTCATATCAATTACTGCAACGCTTCCAACGCGGTTATTAAATGATGGTAGGGAGGTCTTTTTCTCGGCCAGCCACGGGGTGACCGCCCCGACGGTTTGATTTATGCAGGTATTGTTGGCAGGTCTTGGCTACGGTGTTTTTTGCCACTCCAGTACCAAGCGAGAATCGTGCCGGTGAACATGCAGAAAAAAGTGTAGAAGGCGGGGGCTATAGCAACACTGGGATTGGTTGGAAAAAGTTCGCTAGCCAAAGTTGCTCCTAACCCAGCATTTTGCATGCCCACTTCCAAGGTGAGTGCTCGTTTCATACCGGGCGTGAGCTTCAATAACTTACCCCCAAATTGACCGCAGCAATAACCGATTAAATTAATCAGCAACAGCGCCACTAAGAGGCTGCTTTCCAATTGACCAAGATTGTCACGAGACGTGCCCACTACGGTCGCAATAATAACAAGAATGCTCAAATTGGCGATGATCGCGCCAATAGATTTTGCTTGCTTTTCAAACTGAGGCAACAGTCGACCAAGCATAAATCCACAGACCACTGGAATGACCACCCATTGCAACAGTTTTAATCCCGCCGCAAGATAAACAGCACCAGCACCTTGGGCATTGTCCGTCAGCAACTGAGCGGCGACAGGATCGGCAAAACTAGCTTGCAGACGTAACAACACTGGCACTGCCAGTGGCGACAACAACGTCGCTAACGTGGTCAAGCTTACACTGTAACTAACATTGCCTTTACTAACGATTGTCAAAACGTTCGATGCCATAGCACCTGGGACACATCCCACAAGAAATATTCCGACGAGTTGCTCACCCTCAAACCCCAAAAGCTGGCCAATTAAACAAGCCAGCAACGGCATCGAGACGAACTGCACAGCGGTGCCACCAAGTACGACTGGCCATTTAGTCACGACTTGCTTCACTTCTTTAACCGGCAACATCCAGCCTACGGCAAACATCGTGACAATGATCAGGTAAGGCAGCAGCACGCGGTGATTAAAGGGATCAAACTCTAACCCCGTGTGTGGCCAATAAAATGCAGCTAGCGAAAGCAGAATCAGCCACAGCAGCAAAAATCGTTCTATCAACTTGGTCATACTCATGCCTACCCACATTGCAATATTCCTTAGCAGCAATTCACTGCCGGCGGCGGCCGCCTTCCTCAATACCAATGTACGCCAATTTGATTAGAGAACAAAGAAGTGAGTAAAAGAACTGAGTACCACCCTGTCCTATTTTGTTCTTCTGGTTGATAATAATCGCAACAAAACAATCTTTTCCGGTTAGGTAATATGACTGACAAATTGACAATCGAAACTATCGAAAAACATCTCTCGGAAATCAAAGATCCCGAAACAGGTCGTGGATTAATGACTATGAATCAGATCAGCGACATTTCGCTCAACGACGGTCACCTGCAACTAACGCTAGGGTTAACCACTCACAGCGCCCCGATTGCCACAACCTATCGTGCAGATTTCGAATCCGGCATTCGCAACCAATTTGCAGACCTCACAGACCTAACCATTAATCACGTCATTCACGATCGACCGGCAAATAAAGTTGGCGAAATTGGTTTAACCGCAAAAACCATCATTGCCGTTGGGTCGGGCAAAGGGGGCGTTGGCAAGAGCACGATTTCCGCCAGTCTCGCCTTAGGGCTACAACAAGCTGGCAGTAAAGTCGGAATTATGGATGCCGATGTCTATGGACCAAGCATTCCTCAATTATTGGGGGTCTCTGGTCGTCCAACTGTCGACGAAAACCAGAAAATAAATCCGATTGACTGCAACGGTATGCCCGTGATGTCCATGGGTTTCATGATCCCTGAAGATGAAGCGGTCGTTTGGCGAGGACCGATGCTACACGGAGCGATCACGCAGTTCCTGCGTGATACAGCATGGGGTGATTTAGATTATCTGATTATCGACATGCCACCAGGCACTGGTGATATTGCGTTAACGTTGTCCCAACTCATCCCCCTCAGCGGCTGCGTTATTGTTTGTACGCCACAAAAAGTCGCGTTGCTTGATGCGGTCAAAGCGATCTCCATGTTTCGCAAGGTTAACATTCCGGTATTAGGAATGGTCGAGAATATGAGCGGTTTCGTTTGTCCAGATTGTGACAAACGGTACGACATCTTTGGTCGGGGCGGTGCAAAAACTCGGGCTGAAGAATTGAATATTCCGTTCCTCGGTGACATCCCCATCGTGCCTTCAATCCGCGAGTTCGGTGATGCTGGAACATCACAAAACAATCTTACAGACGCCGGCTCCGCACAATACATCGAAACGATGATCTACAATTTGGTTAACAATATGGCAACGGCCGCTGCCGAACAACCGCCGCAAGTGCAACTACCAGTGTTGGGTTAATTGAAACTCAACGACACTAACGCTGAATACTCTGCCACTGATTTTTTCGTTGTAGCAAATAAACATTCAGACCCTATTGCATTAAATCCGATGTTAAATACAACTAGATGACTTACGGTTCGATGTTAAGTTTTTCGTAGTTGGACTACGGCTCAATTCTCGGATCTGATTTCACATTTATAGAGGAAAATGAAAGTGGCGAAAAAGAAAGCAACTGCGAAACGAAAAGCAGCATCAAAAAAGAAAACAGTTAAAAAGAAAATTGTTCGTAGAAAAGTAGTCAAGAAAAAAGTTGCTAAAAAGAAGGTAGCTAAAAAAGCGCCAAAGAAAAAAGCAACTGCTAAAAAGAAAACAGTAAAGAAGAAAGTTGTCCGTCGTAAAGTAGTAAAGAAGAAAGTTGCAAAGAAGAAGGCTGCTCCTAAAAAGGTAGCGAAGAAGAAGGCTGCTCCTAAAAAGGTAGCGAAGAAGAAGGCTGCTCCTAAGAAGCGACGAGCTGCTACTAAAAAGAAAACCGCTCGTCGTCGCAAATAACGACTACTAGCTTTTCTTAAGCCAATACAAAAGCCACGAACTCCTAACGGAATTCGTGGCTTTTTGTTTTACTGTAACGTCTATGGTTTGACCGGAGTAACTGGTGTTATTGTGGATGCGAATCACTTAACAATAGATCTAAATATCCTACTCGAATGCTACCTTGCAATTGCAGCTTGCTAGCGACCTGCTGCACGACATCTTGGGCAACAGATAAACTCTCCTCAGACGCCATCAACTCAATTTCAATATACGTCCCTAAACCAGCCACCTCATCAATCGCTATCGTCAAAGGTTGATTCTGCCAAGGCAAGGTTCCCGTCCGGCGTGTTTTTTCGACAACCGCCACGTACGTAAAACCGAGGGCAGCGAGTAGCTGTTCTGCCGCATCTGAAGTTGCGGGCGGACCAAGTGGTAATTCTATTTCTTGTCTAGTTTTGGTCGTTTGATCAATCCGTGGACCTTTATACGTAATGCAGTGTTTACCCGCAGAAGTTCGAATTCTGATTGCTTCGTCGGTCTGAGCAAAATCACGAGCGGGATGATTATAATACGCGTCACGCTGTTGAACCGTCTCGCCCCAAACAATACCCAACTTGTCCAACTGCAATTCAAGCATCACTCGATCCGGAACCGCATATTTTTGCTCAACTTCGTATTGCATCAGCTTAGCCTACTTCAGTTTCATTTGTGTCTAGGGCCACTTTTAATTCGGCGACCATCGCAGTAACATCCTCAGTCTTAGTCAGGCAAGCACTAACTGCGACTCGAGTAAAACCGACTGCAGATATTTCACCGATATTGTCCAATGAAATACCGCCGATTGCGAATGCTGGCACCGTGGTCGCGTCAACAACTTCTCGTAAAAAATCAACCCCTAGAAATTTGTCGAATTCTTTCGTCGCCGATGCAAACACTGGACCACAGCCAATGTAATTAGCTCCATCAATGACTGCCTGTTTTACTTGACCTAACGAATGAGTTGAAACGCCGATCAGCGAGTCTACGCCGACAATCCTCCGCATCTGTTCTACCGACAGTTCCGCTTGCCCTGCATGCACTCCGTCCGCTCGGCTCAGTACAGCTAAGTCCGGGCGATCATTGATGATCATCAAAGGAGTGCACTCTGCTGCATCAATAATTTGACGTAGCAGCATTGCCCGCTCGAGCAGCACTTTGTCATTAAGGTTCTTGTCGCGTAGTTGAATAACGTCAACACCCGCTGCGCACAACTCGTTAATACATCGACTAAATTCATCACTATCGCCTTGTCCGTCAATAATTGCATACACGTTGGCCCGCACAAGTCGCTCGTCCGTCGAGGATACGTTGATGATCATCTTTTCAAGTTGATAAACGTCGTAGCGCAGCTGCTCGAACAATTCCGCCGCAGCCGAAAACATCGTCTTGCTGTATTCCTCTAAACATCGCAAGGCCTGCTTGAGTCGGCCAAAAGCTGCTGCGACAACGGCCAAAACGTTGGCACGATCAGTTTCCTCAGTTGTCGTCAAGTTGCGGCCCACATCAAGCTGACTTTCACGTGCCATTGAGCGATCGCTCAGTGGTACTAATTGCATAATAGTCGCCAAACGATGTCGTAACGACTTGGTTGCCTGGGACAGGTGAGCATCATTCACAACAAAACGTACGTACTCTTCTATAGTGCGCAATGCCTCAGCAGCTCGATTTGCGTTCGCATCGATAATTCGCAATACACCGATAGCTTCGTTGTTGTCCATCAAACCACTATGTTGAAAATAGGCTGCTTTATTTTTCACTTCTTTTAGTTTGGAACGGCATTTGCATTATTACTAGTGGGGGCTAGCATTTCGACACTGTTTTACTGCAATCCTAGATTAACAATGGAGTTGCCCTGTCAAAATGACAGGACAAAAGGTGACACCCATTGATGTCCCCCAACTCAACACTCAAAAAAACCAGCACCCATGCATTTACCAATACCGGTGGCGAATCAGACACTGTTTCTAATGCTGTGTGTTGGTCTGTATAGTCG
>JYMV01019352.1_pt1 | contig 19287 bp, 17 predicted proteins | sample 338911 | NCBI WGS metagenome assembly JYMV01 (sample SAMN03354496, study PRJNA234377) | hydrothermal vent metagenome | biome: Deep sea; feature: Hydrothermal plumes at the Eastern Lau Spreading Center, Western Pacific Ocean; material: Seawater | place: Tonga | collected 2009 | depth 2000 m m
CCAAGTAAATTTCTCAGTACTTGGATAATTCGATCTTTAAGCCCTAGCACGAACATGGGGGAGCCGTCCGCTATCTTTAGGGAAAGTTTGGCACTCACTCAGGATTGGGCCTAAGTATTTCAAAACAAGTTATAGAAACACACGGGGGAACAATTTGGGCAGAAAATCGAAAATCAAATAATGGTAAAATTTTAGGGGCTCGGTTTATTTTCTGGTTACCCGCAGAAAATTAGCAGTAAAACTATGGCATCTAATTTAATAAATATTTCTGAACAAATACACGCTACTGCTGTTGAGTTATATGGTAATGCAATACTTCTACGGGGAGAGCCCGGAAGTGGGAAATCCGATTTAGCACTCCGACTAATACATGAAGGAGCGAAGCTGATATCCGATGACCGTGTAGAACTAACTTATAAAAAAAGCCGGGTTTATGCGGGTTCACCGGAGAATATTAACGGTATTATCGAAGTTCGCGGCGTTGGTCTATTAGAGGTAGGGTTTACAGGACCTACGCCGGTTCAGTTCGTGGTTGACCTCGCCTTAGGATTATAAATTGAACGACTGCCAGAACCACAATTCGATGTGCTTCTTCGACGCAAAGTCAGAGTAATACAAATTGATCCTTTTTCGGTTTCTGCCACTGCAAAAATCCGCTATGCATTGAAGCTAGTAACTGGTGAAGTTATGAGTTTTGAAATGAACCCTTCCCAAATAACACCAGAAACCTGCTCCTCTGAAACTGTCGTTTTAGTTACTGGAATGTCAGGCGCGGGTAAGACTACCGCGTTAAAAGTGTTCGAAGACATGGATTTTGAGGCGATCGATAACGTTCCATTATCGCTTTTAGGAAACCTCGTTCTCGGCCGCCAAAAACCCTTTAATGCGCCCGGGTTATCAAGGCCCATAGCTGTAGGTGTTGACATCCGCACCCGGGACTTTGGCATTGAAGCATTTTTCACACGCTATGACACATTAGTTTCTGCTGGTGAGGTTGAAGCAAAGCTTGTATTTTTGGATTGCGATGATGAGGAACTGCGTAGACGTTATGAAGAGACTAGGCACCGACATCCCCTTGCTGCTGACCGGCCCGTCGCTGATGGCATCGCCCACGAACGCCGCCTAGTTTTAGCTCTCAGGGATAGAGCCGATCTCGTTATTGATACCACTGGCATGACAACGGGGGAATTTAAGAGGTTGCTCCAAGGTAATTTTACCAGCCCTCCCGATAATAGTTTGTCGATATTTTTGACCTCATTTTCGTACCGACGGGGCGTACCACGATCGTCCGACCTCGTATTTGATGTAAGATTTCTCTCAAACCCCCACTACGATGAATCATTAAGAGACCAAACTGGGCTTGAGGAGGCTGTCGGTAAATACGTTTCTAGGGACCCGAGTTTTGTGGAATTTTTTGATAGCTTAACCCACTTGATTGAACCCTTATTACCACGATACCGTGCGGAGGGAAAAAGCTATCTGACAATCGCTGCGGGTTGCACAGGAGGACGCCATCGATCTGTTTTTGTTATAGAAAAGCTCGCATTATGGTTTGAAAACACTGGGCAGAAGGTTCAAGTACTACACCGCGAATTGGCAAATTCCCCTTAATACATTAAAATTTGAAGGTTTTGGGAACTCCGGATTTGTTGAAAGAAGATGAAATGATTGGCCTGGTACTCGTTACACATGGACGACTTGCTGATGAATTGATTAACGCGTTGGAACATGTGGTAGGATCCCAAAAGAATATTGCTTCCGTTTGCATTGGGCCAGATGATGATATGGAAAGGTGAAGAAGCGATATACTTAAAAGCGTGGAAAAAGTAAATGATGGAGCAGGGGTTGTTGTTCTGACCGACATGTTTGGCGGCACGCCCTCAAACCTAGCAATCTCGATAATGGATAAATTACCGATCGAAGTAATAGCTGGCGTCAACCTTCCCATGCTCGTTAAGCTAGCGAGTATTAGGAAAACGCTCAATTTAGGTGAAGCTGTTGCAAGGGCCCAAGAAGCCGGCAAAAAATATATTAATATAGCTTCTCAACTCCTCATCGATAACAAAACCTGAGGCGAGCGTTGCCTGATAAGCAGCAGCGGAAATAGGGGTTTTTGCCTAAAGCCTATTTGAAAATAGACAACCAGCGGGGGTTTCATGCTCTTGCTGCTGCAAAGTTCGTAAAAATTGCAAGTAATTACGACATCGAAGTCACTGTTTCGAAAGATGGGTAGACCGTTTCTGGAATTTCAATTATGGGTCTGCTAATGTTGGCAGCCATGCCAGGAGATAAGATCGTGTTGGAAACCACAGGGGCTCAAGCGATTGAAGGGCTTAAAGCTCTTAGCAACCTTATCAAAAAAAAATTGGGAAATTGTGAACACATTTCCTGACAATTCAAAATTCATTCCTATAATTGTTGTAACAGGTAACGTCTGCTGATACATCCATCAAAATGTGGCTAATTAACAACCCGCAATACTGGAGCGATATATAATGGTTATACCTGTTGATTACAAAGTTGCGGATGTTTCATTAGCCAATTGGGGTCGCAAGGAAATTGTTATAGCTGAAACCGAAATGCCGGGTTTAATGTCCCTACGTCAACAATATACTGAAAAAAAACCTCTTAGGGGGGCACGTATTGCAGGTTGCCTGCATATGACAATTCAAACAGCAGTTCTCATCGAAACACTGACTACGCTAGGCGCAGATGTTCGTTGGAGTTCGTGCAATATTTTTTCAACACAAGATCATGCGGCAGCGGCAATTGCTGAGACAGGGGTGCCGGTCTTTGCTTGGAAGGGGGAAACTGACGATGAATTTTGGTGGTGTATAGATCAGACCATCCGGGGACCTGAAAACTGGGTACCCAATTTGATCCTAGATGATGGCGGTGATTTAACGCAAGTTATGCATGAAAAAACACCGGAACTTCTTGAAGGTGTAAGGGGTCTTTCTGAAGAGACAACCACGGGCGTGCATAGACTTTACGAAATGGAAAGCGCAGGTACCCTCAAAGTTCCAGCTTTTAACGTGAACGATTCTGTGACGAAATCAAAATTCGATAATCTTTATGGATGCCGAGAAAGCCTTGTTGACGGCATTAAGCGTGCCACAGATGTTATGGTCGCCGGGAAAGTTGCAGTAGTGGCGGGATATGGAGATGTAGGGAAAGGATCCGCCGCTTCTCTCAAGAGCCTAGGAGCTCGGGTACTTGTAACCGAGATTGACCCTATTTGTGCGCTTCAAGCGTTAATGGAAGGATACGAAGTAGTCACCATGGACGACGCTGCAAAAATTGGTGATATTTTTGTAACTACTACAGGCAATATTGATGTAATCACCTTAGATCATATGCGAATAATGAAAGACCGGGCTATCGTATCTAATATTGGACATTTTGACTCGGAAATTCAAGTTAAGGCGCTCAGGAACTATAAGTGGCACAACGTTAAACCTCAAGTGGACGAAGTGGAATTTCCAGACGGTAAAAGGATTATTCTTCTCGCAGAGGGTCGCTTAGTTAATTTAGGGTGTGCAACAGGTCACCCAAGCTTCGTTATGAGCGCCTCTTTTACAAATCAAGTTTTAGCGCAAATTGAGCTATGGAATAATTCTGAAAAATATAAAAATAAAGTCTATGTTTTGCCCAAAGATCTGGATGAACAAGTTGCTCGATTACACCTTGGCAAGCTTGGAGCCCAACTTACCGAACTCACCGCAAAGCAGGCCGATTACATAGGCGTCTCCCAGGACGGTCCATATAAGCCCGATTATTATCGCTACTAAAAATCATAATAATGTTTGAACTTTAAAAATCTCCCAGCAGATCCCATTCTAGGTCATCGGTTGGAAAATGCCTTCGTTTTACAATACTCAAATCAATTATGAAATCCGAGGACACCATTATTAAAATCGGGAAATTATTTAGGGAGTATAGAAGGTGTTTGTCGGGAAGCTAAGTAGGTTATGCTTAATTAATTATCCAAAGCAGTCTTTCGTTCCCATCGGATGAGCAGTAAAAAGAAGGTATGTTCGGAGATGTCAATCTTGAAATAACTGCAACCAGTGAGGCCGACACTCAACACTTAGCCGCCACGCTAGCTCCGTTAGCAAAAGTTGGGGATATTATAGCTTTGTCCGGGGATTTAGGAACGGGCAAAACCGTGTTCGCACGGGCGTTTATCAATACTTTAGGAGAAAATAGAGAAGTCCCGAGCCCAACATTCACTTTGGTTCAAAGCTACTATCTAAACCCCACAACTGTGCATCATTTTGACCTCTATCGTTTGGAAAAGTCCGAAGATGCTTTTGAATTGGGAATTGAGGAATTATTTGTAGATGGCATCTCACTCATTGAATGGCCCGAACGGCTAGGTTCTTTTTTACCAATGGATAGGCTAAATCTCATATTTTCCTACTCAACTCATTTATCCGGAACAACCACAACCCGCCAAATCAAAATTAATGGTCCTAGATCCTGGCAATCCCGAATAAATAACGCTTTCCAAAAGCATAAACATGGCTGATCGAAATACGATTATTTCCGAGTTTTTAGCTGCTTCTGGTTGGAAAAACGCCATTCAAACACATTTAGCTGGCGATGCTTCTTTTCGTCGCTACCAAAGGATCTCGCTGGGACAAAGGCGGGCTATCTTAATGAATTCACCACCGGATAAAGAAAATGTGGTCCCGTTTGTGTTTATCACCAAGCTTCTGCGATCATTGGGATACAGTGCACCAGAAATTTATGCCAAAGATATGGAAGCCGGCCTTATATTATTAGAAGACTTTGGAGATACTACCTTTACGGTTATGATATCAGCGAGCGCCGACGAAAAAAAACTTTATGAATGTGCGATAGATTTATTAATCGATTTGCATAGTCGCCCCCAAACGCAGGCAATCCCACCGGGCTTACATTTCTATGATAATAGAACTCTAATACGCGAGGCCTTATTGCTAACCGATTGGTATATTCCGCAAGTTGCGAAAAACCGTCCAACAGGTGACGCCAAAATGAGGTACGAGATGATATGGGAGAACCTTTTACCGTTGTGCCGCACGATGAATAACACGCTGGTACTTCGGGACTTTCACGCTGATAATTTAATGTGGTTGCCGGACAGAACTGGTATTGCGGCTTGTGGACTGCTTGACTACCAGGATGCTGTATCAGGGCCACCAACCTATGATCTAATGTCATTGCTCGAAGATGCAAGACGTGATCTCAACCCTAATATGGTTAAACATCTTCTACAAAGGTACCTGTTAGCCTTTCCAGATCTAGATCCGGATGATTTTCGCAAAGCATTTGTAGTCCTGGCCGCGCAACGCCACTGCAAGGTCATCGGGATTTTTTCACGTCTCGCGATTCGTGATAATAAAACTGCCTATTTGTCTCACATTCCAAGAGTGTGGCAACTGCTTGAAGAAGCTTGCTCTTCTTCAATATTATTACCTCTCAAAATTTGGCTCGATCGGTTTATTGAACCGGAGTTAAGAGGAAGAGCGCTACTTGACAAATTCAAATGACTAATAACTCACCCAAAACAGCAATGATACTAGCGGCTGGGTTAGGAAAAAGAATGCGTCCTCTTACTTATAAGGTCCCAAAACCTTTATTGACTGTTTCTGGACGCACCTTACTCGACTATGGGCTCAACCATTTAGCGAAAGCTGGTATAGAAAAAGTAATCATTAATATACACCATTTAGGAAATCAAATATTACAACATGTAGAAAATCGTACAGATGTAAAAATTATTATTTCAGACGAATCTGATGAGCTTTTGGAAACCGGTGGCGGAGTTGCAAAAGCATTATCACATATGGATGATGCGCCATTTTTTGTACTTAATGGCGATATTTTATGGTTAGACGGCCCAACTGCTGCCCTAAGCCGATTAGTCAGGTGCTGGAATGAACGTGAAATGGATGGTCTGCTTCTACTTCATTCCACCGTGGAGGCTTACGGCTATTCCGGAGTTGGTGATTTTCTAATTGATTCCGTTGGAATGCTGTCAAAAAGACCTGAACAGCAAGTTTCCCCTTATGTTTTTACAGGTGTTCAACTTCTTCATCCACGTTTATTCAAAAACGGCTTCCATAGCTCTTTCTCACTGAACTACCTTTACGACCGTTCAATTGCAGGAGAACGTTTGTTTGGGATAATTCACGACGGCGACTGGTTCCACATCGGCACCGACGGCGGGTTAAACCAGGCAGAAGTATATTTTCAACAGCGGTTTCCTAGAACCCGGCGCAGATAAGTTAAGGATCATGTTAAACATTCAATCTTCTAAAACGAATATTTACACGATCCACGCTGGGTTACCCTTTGTCGACGCGCTTGCCGATGGACTAAACAATAAGATTGAAAAAACCAATGACCAGCTCTGGGACTTTACAATTTTGTTACCAACGCGCCGGGCTGTGAAAACCCTGAGAGACGCCTTCCTTAGAAAATCCGCCGGAAAGCCGCTTTTATTGCCGCGGCTAATTCCTTTAGGTAATCTTGATACCGACGAGCAAGCGATATCCGGATGGGAAGAACCGAGTTTATCGGCTGGAGTTGATATAAAACCCGCTATATCAGATCTCGAGCGAACGCTTTTATTAACAAAACTGGTGCAAGCATTTGCGCAAAAAGGTTTTTCTGCTGATCAAGCTGTTAGCCTAGCAGCAGACCTAGGGCGGTTGCTCGACCAAGTCCAAACACACCGTCTGTCATTCAAAGACCTACAAGAAATTGTGCCGGCGGACTATGCCGAACACTGGCAAATTACTCTTAAATTTTTGGAAATAGTTACGAAGGCGTGGCCGGCCATATTGGATAAATACGGCTGCCTGGACCCTGCTGACCGGCAAAACAAGCTGCTTGAAAGACAAGCTAGTATTTGGAAAACGTCTCCCCCCCAAGGCTACATTATTGCCGCCGGATCAACAGGAAGCATACCCGCAACTGCGGATTTGCTGAATGTTGTTTCAAGGCTTCCAAACGGCTGTGTGGTCCTTCCTGGGTTGGATCAGACTTTGAGTGAAGCTGAGCTAACCAAACTTGAGCCAACCCATCCGCAGTATGGCATGGCACACCTTCTTTCCAAGATGGGCGCTAGATTGGACGAAGTAAAAATTTGGGAAGCCCGGGGTTTTGAAAAACATCAAACCAGTAGGGCGGAATTGATTAATATTGCTTTACGTCCACCCTCTTCCATTGAAATGTGGCAACACCTTGAATTATCGCTAAACCACGGGTTCAAAGATGTGGAATATGTGGAATGCGCTGACCTGGACGAAGAAACTGGCGTGGTTGCCCTTATGATGCGGCAAACGCTAGAGAGGAAAGGTAAAACGGCAGCTCTTATTACTCCTGACCGAGAATTAGCTAGACGGGTACAAAGCCAGCTGCATCGTTGGAACATCGAGATTGACGACTCCGCTGGACAGCCCTTGTCCAGCGTGCCGTCAGGAATATTCTTAAGCTTGACCGCTGAACTAATAATTGGCCAGTTCAAGCCAGTTGACCTTCTGGCAGTTTGCAAGCATCCAATTGCCGCTTGTGGATTTTTTCCCGCTAAGTTGAGAGAGCTAATACGCCGGCTTGAAGTGTCGGTTTTACGCGGATCCCGACTAGAACCTGGTATCGATGGGTTGTTGGCTGTACTGGAAGATAGTCATCTTGATTTTCAAGAATTTCTCGAAAGGTTAAAGAAACGATCAAAGTATTTTTCGCAATTATCAGCGAGAAGCGACGTCACTTTTCGCTCTATCCTGGAAGCCCATATAGAATTTTCAGAATATCTTGCGGCCAGCAATACAGAAACAGGAATAGAACGCCTATGGGCGGGTACTACTGGAGAAACTTTGTCGAAATTTATGTCCGAACTGGCGAGTTTTTCCGACGCCATCGACAATCTACCAGGATTAATTTATCCCTCTTTACTCAAGAGGTTGATGTCGTTTCGGAGGGTGAGACAGCAGTATAGGACTCATCCAAGATTACATATTTGGGGATTGTTAGAGGCGAGATTTCAACAGGCTGACCTGCTGATCCTGGGAGGGCTCAATGAGGGTACCTGGCCGCCCGAGGTCAGTGCGGACCCGTGGATGAGCCGCCCCATGCGCAAAAAATTTGGCCTGCCTCTCCCGGAGCATCGTGTAGGCCTGAGTGCCCACGATTTCACTCAGGCTTTTTGTGCTCCAAGTGTTGCCCTCACCCGTTCCCGGCGGGTAGGAGGAACACCGACCGTCCCAGCTCGATGGCTGTTGCGCATTACTCAGCTACTTGATGGACATAATTTATTATCTGTTCTTTGTCCCAAGCACCCGTGGAAGGACTTGCAAGCCCTTTTGGATAAACCAAAGAAAATGGAGAGCATCACACCTCCTGCGCCAACCCCCCCGGTTTCAGCGCGCCCGAGACAACTCTCAGTCACACAGGTGGAGACCTGGATGCGTGACCCGTATTCAATCTATGCAAAATATATCCTTAAACTGATACCATTACCGGCTCTTAACCTGGCTCTCGAAACCGCTGACTATGGAACCTTAGTCCACCAAATTCTCAACCAGTTTTCTAAGACTTGCCCAGCCCGTCCGGGCAACCCATTACCCGACAATGCCGAAGATATCCTGATCGAGTTAGGACGTCAAAAGTTTGGTGCAATAACAAATTTTCCCGCCGTTTGGGCTTTTTGGTGGCCAAGATTTTTGAGTATTTCAAAATGGTTTATTGACCAAGAAAGAGCCGCGCGGCCAGAAATAGTTGACATCAAAACTGAAGTTAAGGGACAGTTAGAACTGGTAGGGTCGCACGGTCCATTTACACTAGTCGCCGTTGCGGATCGGATAGATCGTCTCAAGAATGAACGGTTACGTATCATCGATTACAAAACAGGGGCACCACCAACACAAAAAGAAATATCGGCGGGATTTGCACCTCAACTCCCCTTGGAAGCTGCAATTGCCAATTCGGGTGGCTTTAAATCTATTTTAGGAAATAACGTCTCTGCACTTAATTACTGGCGATTGAAAGGGGGCACGCCTGCTGGTGAAATTTCTAGTGCCGGAGAGAACATTCATAAGCTTGCGAAAGATGCTATTGAAGGTTTGGAAAACTTGATCAAAGCTTTCGACCATGAGGACACCCCTTATGAAGCTCGACCAAGACCAGAACAGGCACCAAAATATTCCGACTATGAGCATTTAGCTCGCGTCAAGGAATGGATTGTATCAGATATGTTGTCGGAAAATAGTGAAGAATGAATGAACCAGATCAACGCCTTGTTGACAGGGCCGTCTTGTCACAGCGCAGTGCATCAGACCCAACAACGTCTGTTTGGGTATCAGCTTCTGCTGGGACTGGTAAGACAAAGGTTCTGACAGATAGAGTTTTAAGTTTATTAGTCGCGGGAAATGATCCGCAGAAAATAATTTGCTTAACTTTTACTCGAGCCGCTGCCGCCGAAATGGAGAGTCGCATTGCCAAGAGGCTTGGCAAATGGTCAACGATAAGAGATCAGGATCTTAGAATTGAGCTCCACCAACTTACCGGTACGCACCCCAGCAAGCACCATATGCTACGAGCTAGACAGTTGTTTACCCTAGTTTTGGAAACACCTGGGGGGATGCAAATCGAAACCATTCACGCCTTTTGCCAATCTTTGCTTAGACGTTTCCCATTGGAAGCAAGTATTGCACCCCATTTTAAGCTAATGGATGAAAGAGATACGAACGAGCTACTGGTACAAGCAAGGGAAGACGTTCTTGCACGTGCAAATACCAGGCGAGAAAAAATACTTACTGCCGCACTTGCTGTTATTACCAGTCACACACACGAGGCATCTATTCCAACCCTTTTGGCATCCTTGACCGCTGCCCGAGGACGTCTGCACCGTTTGCTGATTAAGCATGGAGACATAGCAAAAATTCTTCAACACGTCCGTAAGTTGATGAGGGTTGATGAAGAAGAAACATCAGAGACCATATTGTCCAGCGCTTTGACCTCCCACACCAATGATAAGCCACGCCTTCGGTACGCTGCAGAGATATTATCTACCGGTTCGAAAACTGATATTGAACGGGCCAAGAAGATCCAAAGTTGGCTGGATTGTGATAAAAACCCCATAGAAAAATTTGAACTCTATGCTGACGCATTCCTCACAGCTGCGCGATATACCGGCCCCATTGAAATCAGAAAATCTTTAGTTACAAAGAAAATTAAGGAAGCCAATCCTGATGTAAAGGATATACTTGAAGAAGAAGCAAATCGGTTGGCTAAGATATTGACGCGGGTCCGTTCCGCCATCATTGTCGAAACTACCGAGGCTCTTCTACACTTTTCTGATGCATTTTTGACCTCTTATCAAAAACGAAAGGAGCAACACTCCCTGATCGACTATGATGACCTAATCCAGGAAACTGGGCGTCTCCTAAATCGTGAAGGGATAGCGCCTTGGGTTTTGTTTAAATTGGATGGCGGGATAGATCACGTCCTGATTGACGAGGCTCAAGACACCAGTCCTGAGCAATGGGGAATAATAAAGGCTTTGGTAGATGAATTCACTGTAGGGAACAGCGCACAAGAAAATGAACGCACCGTCTTTTCTGTTGGTGATTTAAAGCAGTCGATTTATAGTTTTCAGGGTGCTGACCCGGGAGAATTCCAGGCAATGCAATCATTTTTTCGCGAAAGGGTTTCGAACGCCGGACATAATTGGCGGGAAGTTAATTTAACGGTATCCTTTCGATCAACGCCTGCTATTCTGATGACTGTAGATGCCGTCTTCACAGCTATTGGCGCCCAAGATGGGGTCATGCTCGACGGGAATGTCATTACACATGAAGCGGCCCGGGCGGGGGATGGTGGCCTTGTGGAGCTTTGGCCCCCCGTTGAACCGCGAGAGGCCGACACACCAATCGCTTGGAAACCCCCGATTGAACGTATTCAACGCGATTCACCCCCCACACGGCTTGCACGGCTAATTGCTGAACGTATCCACCGTATGATCAAAAATGAGGAGAATCTTTTATCGCACGGTCGGGCCATTCAAGCTGGTGATATCATGGTTCTAGTGCGTCAACGTGGCACAATTGTCGAAGAATTAGTAAGGGCATTGAAATCTCGTAATATCGGTGTGGCCGGCAGCGACCGCATGGTGTTAACGGAACAAATTTCTGTGTTGGACCTCATGGCATTGGGACGTTTTTTATTACTGCCGCAGGATGATCTGACGCTGGCTATCGTACTGAAAAGTCCGTTTATCGGATTTGATGAAACAAATTTATTTGATCTCGCTTACAACCGATCTGGATCTCTTTGGCAGGAACTAAATACACGCTTTGGTGACGATAATATGTTCCAAAAGGCATATGAGTTTCTGTCTAATATGCTGTCTAAGGTGGATTTTGTTACACCTTTTGAACTTTACAGCTACCTTCTGGATGCGAAGGAAGGACGAAAAAATATCCTATCTAGACTCGGTTCCGAAGCCGCTGACCCAATTTCGGAGTTTCTCAACTTGGCGCTAGCTTATGAACAGAACCACACTCCCTCTTTGGAAGGCTTTCTTGACTGGATGGAAGCTGGCAACGTAGTAATCAAACGTGACCTCGAACAGGCAAGACCAGAAGCAGTCCGCATAATGACCGTGCATGGAGCCAAGGGTTTGCAAGCTCCTATAGTTTTTCTTCCCGATACAATGCAGATGCCTGTCCATTTACCCCCGCTTTTATGGCCACAAGATCAAAGAGGCGGTGACATTGCATTTATTTGGCCACCAAGAAGAGGCTTGTTTGATAATATTGCCGAGGAGGAACGGAAGAAGGCGATAAACAAAAGGGATCAAGAATATCGTAGACTGCTTTACGTTGCTATGACACGTGCTCAGGATCGACTTTATATCTGTGGGTGGCACACAAAAAAGGCCGTTTCAGAAGAATGCTGGTACAATAAAATGGAAATGGCAATCTCTAGGATTGGAGAAAAAATTGAAGATCCGTTGTTAACAGAGTTAAAGGAAACCAGCGACAACCAAATAATACGAATTACATCTCCTCAAAGATCTATAGTCAGGGTTGTTAAGACAGCAAAAGAAAATATTGCACACAAGCTTGATCAATGGGCCTTGTCACCAGCACCGGACGAACCCATCACACATTTACCCCTTACACCCTCCTATTCAAATAAATTAGAATCAGCTGCGTGTTCCCCCTTAAGCGATGATAAAAGTCAGCGCTTTAACCGAGGAAACATTATTCATAGATTGCTACAAACGCTGCCAGATGTGGCTGATGGCTCTAGGCGGGAAGCCGCTCGGAGATATTTGGCACTAGACACTCATAAATTAAGTAACAACGCACAAGCTAAGATTTTAGAAGAAACTTTAGCCGTCATAAACGATCCAAAATTTCATACAATTTTTGGTTTGTCATCCCGAGCGGAAGTGCCTTTGGTGGGTGAGGTAAACGGCAAGGTTATATCCGCCCAGATCGATCGACTGGTGGTACAAAAGGATCGCATTATGATTGTTGATTACAAAACGAACCAATTTCCACCGACTGATCCTATGGACGTACCTGAAACCTATTTGCGTCAAATGTCAGCTTACAAAGTCGCCCTCGAACAAATTTATCCTGGGCGCAACATTGAGTGTCTTTTGTTGTGGACGAATGGACCAAATCTGATGTACCTCAAAACAGAATTATTAGCTACTTATTCACCTTGACGTCTTAGACATGCATAAATAGATTCAGGCTGAATACGTGTAATTTCTATAAATACTTCCAAAATCACTCATAGGATTGAACCTTATGGCTAAGCAAGTTACCGACGACACCTTTGAACTCGATGTCCTACGGGCTGATGGGCCTGTTCTAGTTGATTTTTGGGCAGAATGGTGTGGCCCATGTAAACAGATCGCGCCTTCCCTGGACGAAATTAGCGAAGAATTAGAAGGAAAGGTGTCACTTGCCAAGGTCAATATTGATGAAAATCCTGAAACACCTTCAAAATACGGCGTACGAGGTATTCCTACTTTGATGTTGTTTAAGGGCGGAGAAGTGGCCTCAACCAAAGTAGGGGCCTTGCCGAAGAGTAAGCTTAAGGAGTGGGTGGAGTCAGTAATTTAACCAGTATATTTGTAATATTTGATATCGAACCTGTTGGGTTTGCCTCACTTAAAAGACTAATGTTGAACTCGTCTATTTGACGAGAGCTTGTATGGATGACCGACGAATCCACGCCAGCAACACCCTATGATTGGGGTTTGAATGGTGAGCTAATGTATCTCTGGCGAATTTCTACCTAGCTTTATGACTAGTGTAATTCCTAAGCAGATTAAAGCTCCGCCAATAAAGTGAAATGATAATAGGTACTCTCCAAGAAAGAAGATAGCCAACATTGCGCCAAATACTGGGATCAAATTTAAAAATATGGATGCTTTGTTAGCTCCAATGGATCGGATACCGGCATTCCAAAGATAAATTGAAAATACTGAGACTATGATACCTAGATATATAATCGCGATTACGGATTCAAACGTGAAAGGAACTGTTTTAACATTAAGACTTTCCCATATGAAAAATGGCAGGCTTGCAAAGCTACCTGTAGCCAAAGTCAGGAAAAGAAAGGTCGTCATTCCCAGTTCCCGAGGCATGCGGTGCATCATGGAAGCGTAAAAACCCCAGCCAATAATTGCTAGAACCACAAACCAATCTCCAGTGTTTACATCAAATCTCAACAGTGTCGCAAAATCGGCTCGGCCAACGATAACCATGATACCAATCAATCCTGTTATGATGCCTATTCCTTGTCCTAAAGTAATTTTATCCCTCATCACAATCCATACAGCAATTGCCGTCGTCGCTGGCTGTGCGGCGTTAATAACCGCTGCATTAATTGCTGTAGTAAAATTAACACCTACCACTAGCATTGTAGAACTACCCACCTGAAGCACACCCATTAAGCAAAGCCAACCAAAGTGCCGTTTAATGAGCCTGTGCTTACGAAATAATTCTCCCCACACGAAAGGCAATAAAAATATAACGCCCAGAAACCATCGCAAAGATGACAGTCCTAGAGGTGGAATTTCTTCATGAACACCTCTAATAGTTACAATGCTCAGCGCCCATAAAAAGGTGGCTAGTGTTATGAGGAAGTAAGCAAGGGTGGGCGTTGGTTGAAACTTTTCAAGCTTATTCAGCAAAGGTTTGATTAGATATATTTCCTTTTTCAATCGTATTCATGCCAACAAAATAGAATGATCTATTAATTATGCTTGTCTAAAACTTGCCCTGCTAGATACAAGGAACCACAAATTAACACCCGTGCCGGACTAAGGGACAACACCATAAGTTTTTCAATTGCTGCCCTAATAGAAGGCATTGGTGTTGCTCTTAAACCTTTTTCATTAACCAATAAAGCAAGCTCTCCCGCTTTTATCGTGGATTCCTCCGCCTCAATCTCTACCGTCATAATCCCGGCAAGATAAGGACATAATGGCGCAATAAAAGCACCAGGATTTTTTGTCTTTATCATCCCTAAAATAGCAAAGAGAGGTCGGTCGCTCCAAATGCGAGCTTGTTGAGCTAGAATGGTTCCTGCCGCAGCATTGTGCCCACCATCGACCCAAATCTCCCATCCGGCAGAAAGGCTCTCCATCAAGGGTCCAATATTTAGTTGTTGCAGACGTCCCGGCCACTTCGCATTTAGTAAACCAAATTCGACATGCTTATGAGAAAATGTAACCTTTTTTAACGCGTCCAAACACGTGATAGCTTGAGCTGCATTTTGTAGTTGATGAGCACCTTGAAGGTTCGGAAGTGAATAATAAGAATTTCGACTACTTGTTTGGATATTGAATTTATCCTCAGGTATCCCAAAATCCCAATCCTGGCCCTGGAACTGACAGAGTGCGCCCACGTTGGATGCAATGGCTGCAATAACCTGATTAACTTTACGCTCTTGGTTTGCAATGACCGAGATAACACCCTTACGCATAATGGCCGCTTTTTCCGCTGCAATATTTGTGACATGAGACCCAAGAAATTCAACATGATCGACTGAAATGGGTGTTAACGCAGTGACAGCAGGTCGAGTTAGGACATTTGTCGCATCCAACCGCCCTCCTAGGCCTGTTTCCAGCAACACCAAGTCTGCCGGTGTTCGTGAAAATGCCAGGAATGCGATTGCCGTTGTAAGTTCAAAAAATGTTATCGGGTGACCTTCATTGACCAACTCACATTCGTCCAACAACGAAATTAGCTCATCATTAGAAATGATATCACCAGCTATTCGAATCCGTTCGTTGAATTGAACGAGATGGGGAGAGGTATAAACATGGACCTTCAGACCGGCGGCTTCTGAAATTGCGCGCATGAATGAAATTAAAGACCCCTTACCATTAGTTCCGGCCACATGAATGACTGGGGGAAGGTGCTCATGAGGGTTACCCAGGTTTTTAAGCAGTCGTTCAATTCGCCCCAATGACAAATCAATTTTTTTTGGATAAAGCCGGTTGAGACGTTGAACTAAATCCGAACTATTCAGTGGCATTTTCCTGTGCATTTTTGGAAATTGAACGGATACCCTCCGATATCTGGCCGACAAAATCTAGTACAGCGGTCACACAAGCCGATGTTGGCTTACCGTTGGCGTCTAAGTTGTATTCAACGCGCGATACTAGTTCTGACCCTACTACGGCAGCGTTTGCATATTGAGCAATTTTTGCCGCCTGTTCAGGCGTCTTTATGCCAAAGCCAACCGCAATTGGGAGATCGGTGTAACGGCGAATTCGGGAAAGAGCTATTTCTACGTGTTCAGAAGAAGCTGTTTTGGTTCCTGTAATTCCGGTAACCGAAACATAATAAATAAAACCACTTGCGTGCTTTAATACTTTTGGCAACCTTTCATCATTGGTGGTGGGTGTTACCAAATAAATAAATTGAATTCTTGAATTTTCTATTACATTTAGCATTTCAGGCTCTTCTGGTGGTAGATCAACTATAATCAACCCATCAACACCTGCGGCCTCTGCATCAGAAACAAACCTTTCAATTCCATAGATGTAAATTGGGTTGTAATAACCCATGAGCACTATGGGTGTCTCAGCATCCTCAGCCCTGAAAATCTCAACAATAGAAAAAATTTTTTTTAAATTTATCCCAGCTTTTAAAGCGCGCTGACTAGATGCCTGTATGGCCGGACCATCAGCCATAGGATCTGAAAAAGGCATTCCTAACTCAATTACATCGGCTCCTGAAGCTGGCAGTTCCCGGAGAGTTTGAAGTGATATTTCGAAATTTGGGTCCCCCGCCGTCAAAAACGCCACCAAGCCAGAACGCCCCTCCTTTTCAAGCAAGTCAAACCTGTTGGCGATGCGGGAACCACTCACTAATTTTTCCCCAAATGTTGCGCTACCGCATCGATATCTTTATCACCGCGACCACTCATATTGATTATCAAAATATGTTCCTTAGGCAATTCCCCTGCGATTTTTACAACATGGGCAACGGCATGAGCAGATTCTAGGGCTGGTATGATACCTTCGGTCTTTGTAGTTAATTGAAATGCTGAAACTGCGTCTTTATCAGTGACTGACACATACTCCACTCTCCCTATATCATGGAGCCACGCATGTTCCGGCCCTATACCGGGATAATCAAGCCCAGCGGATATAGAATGGGCTTCATTAATCTGGCCATCTTGGTCTTGTAATAAATAGGTCCTATTACCGTGAAGCACCCCCGGCATTCCTGCTGACAAGCTAGCAGCATGTTTCCCCGTTTCAATTCCCTCGCCAGCCGCCTCAACCCCAATTACTCGAACAGCTTCGTCATCCAAAAACGGATGAAATAGCCCTATCGCATTGGACCCGCCGCCTATGCAAGCGACAAGGCTGTCAGGTAACCGACCTTCTTTATCAAAGATTTGAGATCTGGTTTCTTTACCAATTACCGACTGAAAATCGCGGACCATGGTTGGATATGGGTGTGGTCCTGCAACCGTCCCAATTAGATAATATGTATCATCAACATTTGCCACCCAATCACGGAGTGCATCATTCATGGCATCTTTTAATGTCGAAGATCCCGATGTAACCGGAACGATTTCAGCGCCTAACAGCTTCATTCGGCTTACATTCGAGGCCTGGCGTTCAATGTCCTTTGTACCCATATAAATGGTGCATGAAAAATCAAACAAAGCACAGACAGTGGCTGTAGCAACGCCATGCATGCCCGCACCTGTCTCCGCAATTATGCGCTTTTTTCCCATACGTTGAGCCACCAAAATTTGCCCAATACAATTATTGACCTTGTGGGCACCCGTATGGTTAAGGTCCTCTCGCTTAAAATAAATTTTTGCGCCCCCAAGGTGTTTAGTGAGACGCCTCGCATAAAACAATGGCGAAGGTCTCCCCACAAAATCATTTAGATAATTATCAAAGTCTTTTTGAAAAATGGGGTCTTCTTTTATGTTGTCGTATGTTTTTTCAACTTCGAGTATCAATGGCATCAAAGTTTCGGCAACGTATCTTCCACCAAAGATACCAAAATGCCCATTGTCGTCAGGACCCGCTCTAAATGTGTTAAGCTGTGTCATAATATCCCTGTTTTAGGTGCCGGTTCCTTAAACCCTACATTCATCAAAAGCTAGAGAATTATGTCTCTTTTACGGCCCTGATAAAGGATTTGATTTTCTCTACACACTTTACTCCTGGCAGTTTTTCTACACCCGAAGAGACATCCACAACTTTAGCACCGCTGGTACTCATCGCTTCCTTAACATTTTCCAAGTTTAAGCCACCTGCTAAAATCCATGGTGTTGGTATGTTTGCGCGGGCAAGGATATTCCAATCGAATGAGAGGGCATTCCCGCCGGGTAACGCTCCTTTCATGTCTTTAGGAGCCAAAGCATCAAACATTAACCAGTCCGCCACCCCCTGGTATATAGAAACATACCGTAAGTCGTAAAAATCTGAAATCTTGAGCACTTTGATCACCTCTAGACTGGTAAAACCCTTAATTTCTGTAACACGTTCCGGAGGCTCGTTTCCATGCAATTGAATTAAATCCAGCACGTTTTGGCTGAGTACTGTAGTAATCATTTCGTCCGTAGGATCCACAAAAAGCCCAACCCGCTTTACGCTCGCGGGGACCCTATTAGTCAAACGCGATGCGGCAGAAGCTGTTAGGTTTCGGGGAGATGGGGGATAAAATACAAATCCCAACATTTCAGCACCAGCATTAACTGCCCCATCTACAGTTTCCGGCCGATCAAGGCCACAGATTTTTACTTCAACCGTCATGTTGTAAATCATGTTCTATTCGGCTTATAGCCGTGACAGGATCATCTGAACTGGTTATTGGACGACCTATTACAAGAAAATCAGCTCCTTGGGACAACGCGAATAATGGTGAAACTACCCTTTTCTGATCACCAACATCAGCCCAACTCGGCCGAATGCCCGGGGTTAATAGTTTGAATTCTTTTCCACAGTGTGTTCTAAGCGATTTAATCTCCGACGCCGAACAAACCACACCGTCTAAACCACTTTCCTGGGCCAGACTTGCCAACCGCCTTACTTGATCATTCGTGGAACTACTTAATCCGATTTCTTTTAAATCGGCTTCATCCAAAGACGTAAGCACCGTTACGCCTAAAATTAGGGGTCGGTCAACGCCTTGTGAATTAGCCTCCTCAGCGGCTGCGTCTCTTGCAGACTCCATCATAGCCCTGCCACCCGCTGCATGAACATTCAGTATAAAGGGCTTTAAGGAGATAGATGCCCTAACTGCTCCGGCTACCGTATTAGGTATGTCATGGAATTTGAGATCCAAAAAGATTGGTAACCCCTCATCGGCAATCATTCTAGTACCCGTAGGACCATGGGAAGTGAAGAATTCCTTACCTATCTTCACACCTCCTATCCGTCCCTTCAACATTTGTGCTAATTTCAACGCATGCATAAGGTCGCTGGTATCCAAAGCCACAAAAATGTGTTGTGCTGGTTTAGTGGTCACTTTATCTCTCATATTCAGCCACTACACTTGCTAGTTGTAAAATTTGAATAACCACCGTATCCGTGAGAGATTGATTAATATTTCAGGTTAGATTTTCGGCTGATTTCTAGCTCTTCAATTTTTTCCGTGAGTTTATCAAGGGCCTTTATCGGTTTCGTTGGAGGTTCAGTTGTGGCATGGTTTTCAGCAGGAAGTACACGCCGCAAAGCGCGGCACGCTGCGCGAAAAGCCAGTGGATTGGAAAAGGACCTTGATAAACTCA
>JYMV01023548.1_pt1 | contig 19284 bp, 32 predicted proteins | sample 338911 | NCBI WGS metagenome assembly JYMV01 (sample SAMN03354496, study PRJNA234377) | hydrothermal vent metagenome | biome: Deep sea; feature: Hydrothermal plumes at the Eastern Lau Spreading Center, Western Pacific Ocean; material: Seawater | place: Tonga | collected 2009 | depth 2000 m m
CGGTGGCGTTTCTGTTGGCGAAGAAGATCACGTGAAGCCAGCCGTCCAGAAAATGGGTGTTTTACACATGTGGAAAATAAAAATGAAGCCTGGCAAGCCATTAGCCTTTGGTAATGTGGGCGCCAGTCATTTTATCGGCTTGCCAGGTAACCCTGTCTCTGTTATGGCGACGTTTATGTTATTTGCTAAGCCCTTTATTAAAAAACTACAAGGCTGCGCGGCTTACGAAAATAAAGCCTTTCAGGTGCAAACAGGATTTGCTTGGCCACGACCAAAACATAGAAGGGAGTTTGTGCGTGTGCAGATAGATAGCTCAACGACACCACCAACCGTAAATATGTATAAGAAACAAGGCTCTGATGTTTTAACATCGATGTCTTGGGCGGATGGCTTGGCTGAGATTCCAGAAAATGTAAATTTTAAACAAGGCGCATTGGTAAATTATTATTCAATGAAAGGATTAATGTTATGACTGAAGAACTAACGCACGTGAATGAGGCCGGTAAGGCGAATATGGTAGATGTTTCGGATAAACAGACGACGACGCGCGAAGCAACGGCCACGGCAACCATTCTAATGAAACCAGAGACCCTCGAAAAGATTAAAAATAACGATTTTAAGAAAGGTGATGTATAATGGCCGCTAAAAAAACCCACCACCTAATCCCGATGTGCCATAGCTTAAACCTATCCAAGGTAGCGATTGATTTTGAATATATTGAAAACGGCATTCGAATAGAGTCTTTCGCCAAGCTAAACGCGCAAACAGGCGTTGAGATGGAGGCGCTAACGGCTGCTTCGATTGCGGCGCTAACAATTTACGATATGTGTAAGGCAGTCGATCGATTTATGAAGGTAACCGATCTGCAGATGTTAGAGAAAAAAGGCGGCAAGTCCGGGCACTGGCAGCTCGATGCATAAAAACACCCTTTAATTCGAAAAAACCAAAGTATTAAGGAGCAATAGAAAAGATATGGCATTAAATAAGAAAAAAACCGATCCGAAATTAGGAAAATTAGTAGGCGACCACCTCAGATCTATTGGCCATGAATCACCAGAAGTTAAAAGTGATATTAATGACGACCAGAAGATCGAAAAAATAAAAGAGTTATTTTCTGGCATCATGGAGACCATTGGCTTGGACCTCAACAATGATAGCTTGGCCGATACTCCAAATAGATTAGCCAAAATGTATGTAAATGAGATCTTTTGGGGTATGGATGAGTCAAACTTTCCCAAGTGCACGACCGTCGAAAATAAATTCAAATACGATGAGATGATATTGGAGGAAAATATATCTGTCCAGTCAAATTGCGAGCATCATTTTGTTATTATTGATGGTATGGCCACTGTTGCTTACATCCCCGGTAATAAAATCATCGGCCTCAGTAAGATCAACCGGGTCGTAGAGTATTTTTCGAAGAGGCCCCAGATTCAGGAACGCTTAACCGCCCAAATATGGCATACATTAAGTTATATTTTGGAAACGAAGGATGTGGCTGTAATGATCCGGGCAAAACACTATTGTGTTAAGTCTCGTGGCGTCGAGGATGTTAATTCAAGCACGGTAACCAGCAAGCTTGGTGGAATATTTAGAGATAATATACATACACGCAATGAATTTATGATTTTAGCCAGAGGGACGTAGCATATGGACATCGTATTTATAAAAGGCTTAACTGCGGCCTGTGTTATTGGCATCTATGACTTTGAGCGCGAGATTTTACAAGACGTCGTTCTCGATATTGAGATGGAGGCCAACATTAAAGCCGCCAGCGCGACAGATGATATTGAACAGGCCATCGATTATAAGGCGGTTTCGGATCGTATAATAGCTTTCATTAAAAAAAGCGAGTTTCAAGCGCGATCATCCTCAATGAATTTGCTGTTGCAAGCGTTAAGCTAACATTGGACAAAGGTAAAATTCTTGACGATGTCCAGTCCGTCGGCGTTATTATCAATCGCAAAAAATCTAGGTTCATAGGTTAATGCTAAGACCAGGCTTTAAAATTAGTTAATTAATACCTGGAAGCTGGATCCTTGAAAGCGCCACGAAGCTAAGATTGTTTTAATGATTTAATTGTCTATACTTGGCAAATCATTAAAACAACACAGATAAAACTATGAAAATAAGATTTTTGGGAAGCGGTAACGCTTTTAATAGAGAATTTGGCGATTCATCTATTGTATATGAAGTGCTTTCCAAGCCAGTTCTTATGATTGACTGCGGACAGTCTGCTTATACTCAATATACAGAGACATACGGATCTCTACCAAAAGCTATCTTCATTACGCACACCCATAACGACCATGTCTCTGGCCTTGAGAATCTTTTTTTTAATGCCATATTTGATAAAAAAGTTAAAGGTAAGATAAAGTTATTCATCCCGGCTAATATAATAAAGGATCTCTATGAGAATATAGGTAATTATGATTCTGTGCTTGCCGAAGGCGGCGTTAATTTTGCCGATTGTTTTCAAATCATACCAGTCCTCACGTCATTTTGGCTCAATGACCAGAAATTTGATATTTTTCCCGTAAGGCATATGGCACCGAATAAAGCGTTTGGCATCTGTTTAAGGGGCTCGTTCTTTTTCTCAGGAGATACTCGGCCTATCCCAGAAATGGCCAGTTTTTACGCTACCGCAGGTGAAATTATATTTCATGATTGTTGTTTAGAAATGAACCCAGCACATTCCGACATTAATTCCATCAAAAACGAATACACCATGGAACAAATAAACAGAATGGTATTTTATCATTTGCCAACGGCAAAACAAGCACAGACGCTGGAAGATAGCGGTTTTAGAGTGGCAAAGAAACTCAGTATTTATGACCTAAATGCCCCAACCGAATACACCAACTCTAATATTAATGATGGTTTTCTTATTTCATTTGGATCTAACGTCAAGGATTCTAAGGAAAAGATGCACATGGCTATTTCAATAATAACCACGAAATACAAAAACGTTTCTTCGTCAAGTATTCATACCACGACTCCATATGACATAAATACTGATTTAGTGTATTCAAACGTTGTTTTATATTTTGAATCTGAACATGACACTGACGCGATTGGCACCGAGCTTAATGAATTAATGCAAGGCGTAGGCTATGGCGACTCATGCCGACCTTCCAAAGGTGGTGCACAAACAATGGACACAACTATTGAGGTTTACTACCAGATTTTACTCAATCTTCCAAAAAACCCTACCGAAATCCCAATGAGTCTTATAGAAAAAGCTGATGTTCCTTTTTTAAAAGACCTTCTTAATGAGCTTATGTTCAAACTTGGATATAAGGAAGACCCATATTTTAAATGCTGGCGCAAGACTTAGTTAATTAATACCTGAAAGTAAATTCCAACCCCAAACAACATCAACAACGCCAATATTTTCGTTTTCGATAATAAGCGCGAGATTTTAACACACTTGTCTTTTGCATCGAAGATCATCGCAATCAGAATACTAAATATTCTCTTTAAAATAGTAAAAAATTCAGCCGATATAATCGAGGCTATGTATGGAAATAACGAAAATACGATCATTGTTGTTGAGAATACGAAGGCATAGTCTTTTTTATGCGAGAGGAGAGTTGAAAAGTCTTCTCTTTTGTAGATGGCCAGCAACAGATAAAGGATCACGTTTGAAAACGATATCATCGCAAAGAAAATATATGCGTTAAATAGTTGCATATTCTTCACTGCCATGAATACCGCAAACGGCAAGACGATGGTCATTAATATTAGCACAAGTGGATGCGCCAAAGTGCACTTCCCCTTCGCAAAAAACATGGCATATGCAATCAGCGAGACCGCTGTTAATACCACTAACTCTACCGGTGATGAATAGCTAATCGTAATGGTGTTCGAGAATCCCAATGGATCCGTAAGAAAGAAGGATACAATTGGCACGAAAAAGACCGACGAAAAAATCCCCATTTTAACCGCGGTCATATTTCCATTGTTAATCGAAAAGTTAATTCGAAGAAGCATCAGCGCCGCGAATTCAAGCACGAGCGATATCCAGAATCTATAATCAGAGATTATCAAGAGAACCGTTGATTTAAATGGATCAGCTGAGGAATAAAAACCAATCAACCCAGTAACAGTTAGTGCTCCAACGCAACTAACAAATGTTAATATGTTTGTTCTTTTTTTATCAAACACAATTTTTCTAAGCGTAATGAAATCGATAAAGGTACTAATAAAGAGTAATGTCACCGATATAAGGATTGTTAGCACGATAAAATATGTTTTTATAAAATAACATATTACACCAACGGAAAGCCTAAAGCATTATCAAATAACATGTTACATCTAAACAAAGAGTTTGAAACTCGCCAGCCTTGCTGTAGAATGTATTTTATCTACGTAAAGCAGGCGCCGAATTGAAACTACATATTATTAGTGATATCCACAAAGAAAAGAAAAGTTTTAAGGAATTTGAACTACCTAAAACCGACACGGATGCTATAGTAATGGCTGGCGATATTGCCAACGGTTTTGATAACGTCAGCGAATATTTAAAGAGAATTTCCCAAGAGCACGAGAAAAAAGTATTTTACGTCATGGGGAATAATTGCTTATATGGCACAAAGATCCAGCGCGAACGAGAGAGTTGGTATAACGCAAAAATAGACGGCGTCGAGTATCTTGATACTGGCATCGAGGTTAATTTTTCTGGGTATAAATTTGTTGGTGGAATATTATGGCCAATGCATCAGGGATATACCCGCGAAGAAATAATTAATAGTGATTATGATAAGTTAATGGGAAAAAAAGATAAACGGATATTTAAGGATAATGGCAATATCATGACTTCGTTTGATCATATAAAGGCGACTCTTGAAGAGTTGAAATGGCTAGAAACTGCCCTTGATCCAGCTGGAAATAATATTGTAATAACTCACTATGCACCATCATGGATTAGCCAGCACGAGCTATTTCCGGATGATGACGGTGAAGGCCGTCACGCAAACGATGTGGACTATCTAATTAAAAGACACAAAATAGATCTATGGATACACGGCCACGTTCATTCAGAGATTGATTATAATGTTGGCGCCACGAGAATATATGCGAACCCAGTGCCACCCGGCGTTCCTCATCGAAACACAGACAGGCTCAGCCGGATTATCATCGTTTAATCCCATTAACTTTTAGTATTAATAATGTATAATATAATAGCAGTATAATATCATATTAATAAGCAAATAGAGGGGTATATTGACCATGGATAGAAGAACATTTTTAATAGCAGGAATTTCAATTCCAGCAGCATTAATATTAAAAGGGTGTGGTGGTGGATCGCCAGGCCAGACACAAGTCGCCACGGCACCATCATTCTCAATGCCGAAGACGTAGTTCTAACAGATGATATAAAAAAAGTTTTTAATCTGGAGATTAACCAAGGGAAACATGAATTCTTCCCTGGAGCTTCAGCAGATACATATTACATCTCTTGGGCGGGCGAACCGAGAGAAATGGAGTACCTTGGGCCCACGCTAAGAGTAAAACGTGGCGAAGAAATAACAATAAACTACAAGAACAACTTACCAGAGGCTACAACGATTCACGGCCACGGAATGCACGTACATCAAAGCATGGATGGAACTCCACACCAAGTGATAAACCCCGGAGAGACTTGGTCTATCAACTATACAGTTGACCAGGTGGCTTCAACAAATTGGTATCATCCGCATATAATGGATAAATCAGCAGAGCACGTCTATAAAGGAGTATCTGGGTTAATCATCGTAGATGACGAAGTCAGCTTGAATCTTGATATCCCTAAAACTTATGGTGTCGATGACATACCATTAATTATTCAAGATAAAAGATTCGATTATTCAGGAAAGTTCGTATATTCACCATCAATGATGGATAAAATGAGAGGCTTTATGGGTGATTACTTCTTGGTCAATGGTGAGATATCACCATATATTAGTGTAGAGGCTAAGCAAATCAGATTCAGGATACTAAATGCTTCAAACGCAAGAGTATTCGACTTTTCATTAGAGGGGGAAGAATTCACCCAAATAGCCGGCGATGGATCATTTCTCGAACAAGGCGTAAAAATGACCTCCTTAAAGTTAAGCCCAGCAGAGAGAGCCGAAATAATAATTGATTTCACTGAACGTCAAGACGAGCAGTTTGTTTTCTACGACAAAACTACCGGAAAGCTACTGATGAGAGTAAACGTCGACAAGGAAAAGCTAACAAATGACACCATGTTGCCCGAGAGATTAACGACGTTAGAACCAATAATATTAACCGGAAATGAACCAACACACCAATTAACTCTAACAAGTGGTATGGACATGTCAGACATGATGGACGGTATGGATATGTCAGACATGATGGAAAGAAGGAAAAATATGATGGACAGTATGGGTGGTATGAGCGAAGGCATGTCGATGATGAAAATCAAAATCGATGGCAATGAAGCAAAAGCCATGGATATGAATAGAATCGACATTACAATCAATAAAGATGAAGTTCAGATTTGGGAAATCATAAATGATATGCCTATGACTCATAATTTCCATTTGCATGGAACGCATTTCCGTATCCTGGAAAGGAAGCTTGGAGATGAGGTAATGCCAGTGCCAGACAACGAAAAAGGCTACAAGGACGTAGTAAGAATCGATGGAAAGGGGATGCCTCCCATAGGAGCACCAGCGAATTCAGTGAAGATTGTAGTGAAGATGACCGACTTTACCGACCCGACCATACCTTATATGTTCCATTGCCATATACTGGAACACGAAGATTCTGGAATGATGGGGCAGTTTTTAGTAGTTTAGAATGTTTTCCTGATAGTCTTCTAAAATCTTCATTTTCTGGTAAAATAACACTATGAATCAACAAACACAACAAGCAGAAGAAACAAAGATCACCCAACCACCAATGGATGAGGCCGATATAATTTTCAGCGATTCCGCCGCAAAAAAAGTCGGTGAGTTAATAATAGAAGAGAAGGATGAGAATTTAAAGCTCCGCGTATATATTACCGGCGGCGGTTGCTCTGGGTTCTCTTATGGTTTTGTTTTCGATAAGGATTATAAGGACGGGGACAGTGCCGTTGATAATAGCGGCGTGCGCTTAGTAGTCGATCCGATGAGCTATCAGTATCTAATTGGAGCTACCGTTGATTATCTGGAAGACTTGCAAGGCTCACGCTTTATAATTCATAATCCAAACGCCAAAACCACGTGTGGTTGCGGATCATCTTTCTCAGTATAATCACCCACTCACATTATGATTGAATATATTCCAGGTTTAGCAGGCGTACCAGTAACGAAATCTTCTATATCATCCATCGATGGTAAAAACGGTATCTTGGCATATCGTGGTTATTCCATTGAGGACTTGGTAAAAAACGCCTCTTTCGAAGAAGTATCCATGTTATTGAGAGATGGCGAGCTACCGAATAAACAAGAATTAGAGGTTTTTCGCAATATGCTGCACAAGCGTTACGAAGTAAAACGAAATATTCGCGAAATGATGTGGGCCTTGCCTACTAATGGTCATCCGATGAACGTGTTACAGGCTGCTATTGCTGCCATGGCTACTTTTTATCCAGATGCGGACGCAAAAAACCCAGAATCAGATTATACACAGAGCGCCCTGACGAAAATCATTGCCAATATGAGCACCTTAGTTGCCATGTGGTCAAGAATTAGTTCTGGCTATGATCCGATTCCACCAAGTAAGGAAATGTCTTACGCGAAAAACTTCCTGTACATGTCTTTTGGCGATGAGCCGGATGATGATATTGTCCAATTATTTGATGCCTGCTTAATTTTGCATGCTGAACATACGATTAATGCTTCAACTTTTTCAGCTATGGTTACCGCCTCAACGTTGGCAAACCCATTCGCTTCGATCTCTGCGGCAGTGGGAACGCTGGCGGGCTCTCTTCACGGCGGTGCCAATGAAGATGTGCTCAATATGCTCGATGAGATAGGTGATGCGAAAAATGCCCGCAGCTATATTGAAGATAGACTAAAAAACAAAAAAGTTATTTTTGGTATGGGTCATCGCGAATATAGCGTCAAGGATCCGCGTGCGAAAATATTACAAGAAATGATTGAAGCCTATATCAAGAAGAATAATATCAATTTATCGCAGCGTTTTGAAACCGCCCTAGAAGTTGAGCGTGTTTGCGAGGAATTACTTTCTGCCAAAGGCGTATTTCCGAATGTAGACTTCTACTCCGGTATTCTTTACTCAGAAATCTTTAAAATTCCCAAGGAACACTTCACTCCAATCTTTGCCATGGCCCGATCAGCGGGCTGGGCGGCCCATTGGCAGGAGCAGGTCGGTCATAACCGCATCTTCCGCCCAACGCAAATTTACACAGGTAGCGATTTCAGAAAATATCCAAAGTAGTAGCCAACTAAGCCTTATAATACAAATTCACAACCGCCATAGATAAAGATCTAAATTAGTGTTTAATTGAATTAAATAATTATTTTAAATTAAGCCTCCGTATTATGTTAAAAATCTTCGAAAAACTCCTCTGGAATTCACGTTTCCTCGTAATGCTGGCGGTGGTTTCATCACTCATGCTCTCTTTCTTACTGTTTATTGTCACAACCGTAGACGTCTTCGATTTGATAGTCCATGCAACGGAGTATTTCCACATAGATTACGAAGAAAAAAAGATATTTAAAACCGAGCTTGTCGCGCATACGGTTGGTTCAATCGATGGTTTTCTCTTAGCAACAATCCTAATGATTTTCTCTCTCGGCCTATATGAGCTTTTTATCAATGATATTGATGAGGCTAAGGAATCGGCAGCAGCTTCAAAGGTTTTGGTAATTAAGAGTCTGGACGATCTAAAATCTAAGTTAGCGAAGGTTATATTAATGATTTTGGTAGTTACCTTCTTCGAAATATCGATCTCGATGGAAATGGAGACGACCTATGACCTCATATTGTTCTCTCTGGGAATTTTATCGGTCTCGCTCGCTCTATACTTTGGTTCTAAAAAATAACGCCTGCGCGTAGTTTTTTAAAAAATGATGAATAATAGAATGTTAAGAAATATCAATATAGAAGGCGCCCTCGTTGCCGCTATATATACATTCATTATAATCCAGATAGCGTATGATCTAACATTAATGAATACATTGGTAGTCGTCCTCACTACTTCCATGTATGTCTATTTCACAAAAAGAAACTAAGTAACTTCATTATAATCCAGATAGCGTAAGATCTAACATTAATGACATCCTCTCCCACCAAATTGACTAAAGTCAGACTTGGAAGGAGTTTCCATTAGCTAGTCTAAGCGACTAACCTCATAGATGGTTCTTCGTTCACAGCAGTTGCTAATGCGTCCGCTCCAGAAGCTACAGCCCAGTGTCCCCGGGCTAAAATGTTAATAGCGCCAACAATGTCTGCATTGTTGTCATAACCACAAGAAACACACTCAAACTCGGCTTGAGTTTGTCTATTTTCTTTTGAAATGTGGCTGCACTCAGGGCATTGTTGAGATGTATGTTTTGGATCTACCTTAACCAAAACGCCACCGTTCCAGTCAAGTTTATATTCCAACATATCAACAAACATAGACCAACCTTGTGCAAGGATTGCTTTATTAAGGCCTGATTTGGCCTTAACGTTGCTTCCTGGGTTGTCTATGGTGCCTTTAGCAGATTTACTCATATTCTTGACTTTCAAATCTTCAACGGCAACCATAGCGTGATTCTTGCTGATTGTTGTTGATAGTTTATGAAGAAAGTCTCTTCGAATATTAGTAACCTTACTGTGCTTTTTTGCTATTTGTAATTTGGTTTTGTTCCAATTATTGGAACTTTTTTTCTTTTTCGCTAATCTTCTTTGGAGAACTTTTATTCTCCAATTTAGACGCTTAATTCTTTTTCTATCCTTGAATGGAGTAATCATCTCTCCATTAGACAATGTGACAAAATTCTTAATACCAACATCAATCCCGATTGATGTTGTTGCGCCGGTATTGGCCATAACCTCTTGCTTAGTGAGAACCGACACGTAATATTTTCCAGATTTACGCGTAATGGTCATTGACCTAATCTCACCCAAAGCTTCGCGGTCAAATCTTAAATTAATCCACCCTAACTTAGGTAGTTTCACTCTCTTTGATTTGGCGCAATAAGTAAACCCCTGTGGGAAGGTTAGGCCCGGATCGCTTCTACCAGCTTTTTTAAAGCGTGGAAGTCTCTTTAATGCTTGTTTCTTGTCGAAGCAATCCTTAAAAGCCGTGGCCTGATTAGCAATGGTTTGTTGAAGTGTTTGTGAAGGCGCATTCTTTAAGAAGGCGTATTCTTTACCAAGCTTCCATGTCTTTAGCCAGAATGATGCTTCGTCTCGCCAGAGGAGATTATGTTTATGCTCTAATCTATCAAGATTCATCCGGAGTAATTTATTCCAGACAAAACGATTTATACCCATATATTCATTAAGCAGCTCTTGCTGTTTAAAAGATGGGGAGAGCTTATATTTATAGGCTTTCATAATCGTTTTCATATAAGTATATTATACCACAATATACCTCTGCAACAAGCCTTTTAGGGCATTTATTCTTATTTATTTGCTACGCAAATCCAGCTATTAGCTGGTCTCTATCCATCTCCGCACCAACATATTGAATGTTATCCAATTAAGTATAAACTTAAGGCACAACCAATGAAAAGGAGAGACACCATGCACCAAATGACCATTTTAAAACCACTCATTCTAGGATTTTCAATAATTCTGGCAACTATGAACGCCAACGCAGACATAACGAAGCAATCAATCGCAGCTTTTGTCGATGGAATTCATCAAGCGAGCGAATCAAAAAACATTAATTTTTTAAAAAGCGCCATCAGTGACAACGCCGAAATAGTGCTATTTCATTCATGCGTTGGCACCCCGGAGAACGCCATAACCTTAACTAAAAAAGAATACATTACAATGACCAACGAGACTTTCGATATAATCGAAAATTACAACCATAACGTACTATCCTTGACCCAAGAAATTTCAAACGACCGCAAATCTTCCATAATTAATACAACCGTGTATGAGTCGATGACTATCCATAATATAGATTATGGCCAAAAAGCACAGATGAGAGTGGTGATCCGCGAAATCGCTAATAAAATCCAATTGACTCAATTGATTGCTTGTATAATGGAGGTCTCGATTAAGGATGCTAAATTGAGCCAGCCAGCAGCAGCAGCAACTTCAAACAAAGCTCCGGAGACATTGCTCGAAGAATACTTGCATCTGCAAAAAAAGTAATATTTCCTCCAAATACTTGACAGCAGTAGTAGGTTAAATGTATAATAGAGGTATTATATATATAACAAGAGAGAGCCAGCGATGAAAGCACAAAAAAACCCAACCTATATGGATTATTCGGCAACAACGCCAGTAGATAAGCGCGTCGCCGAAAAAATGATGAAGTATTTAACGATGGATGGTGATTTTGGTAATCCAGCCTCAAATTCTCATTACTACGGCTGGCAAGCTGATGATGCGGTTAAAAACGCCCGAAAGCAAGTTGCAAGTCTCGTAGGAGCGGATCCAAGGGAAATAGTATGGACATCTGGAGCTACCGAGTCAGATAACCTGGCGATTAAGGGTGTTGCGCATTTTTACAAGAAGAAAGGCAACCATATTATTACTCTTAAAACCGAACATAAGGCCGTTTTAGATACATGTCGTCAATTAGAGCGTGAAGGCTATGAGGTTACGTATATGGATCCATTACCAGATGGCTTGCTCGATATAGAAGTTTTAAAAGCAGCAATAACAGACCAAACTATTCTCGTCTCCATCATGCACGTCAATAACGAAATTGGTGTGATTCAGGATATTGAAGCCATTGGTAACCTCTGTCGTGAGCGTAAAGTATTCTTTCATGTTGATGCCGCGCAGTCTGCCGGTAAAGTGAAAATTGATTTATCAAAACTACCAGTTGATTTAATGAGCTTTTCAGCGCATAAGATTTACGGTCCTAAAGGCATGGGCGCTTTATATGTGCGTCGTAAGCCAAGAATTCGCCTAGAAGCACAAATGCACGGCGGCGGTCATGAGCGTGGTATGCGTTCTGGAACTCTACCTACTCATCAAATTGTTGGTATGGGCGAGGCTTTTGCTATTGCTGAGAACGAAATGGAATTAGAAAATGAAAGATTTAAGGTGTTACGTGATCGGTTGCTAGCCGGTTTTTCCGATATGGAGGAAACCCAAGTAAATGGTCATCCTACTCAAAGAATACCGGGGAACCTGAATATTAGTTTTAACTATGTAGAAGGCGAGTCATTAATGATGGCAATTAACACCATTGCTGTTTCTTCTGGTTCAGCCTGCACCTCAGCCAGCCTTGAGCCATCGTATGTATTGCGTGCTCTGGGTTTGAATGATGAATTAGCACACAGCTCTATTAGATTCAGTATTGGCCGTTATACCACCGAAGCAGATATTGATCATGCCATTACCTTGGTTCGTGAAAAAGTAGAGAAGCTTCGTGATCTATCGCCACTGTGGGATATGTTCAAAGATGGAGTTGATATTTCAAAGGTAGAGTGGGCAGCGCATTAATATGAGCACTATGCAACAACATTTAACTGAACAACTAACAGCTTTGTTGCAGCCACTCCACTTGGAGGTTATTAATGAGTCCGGTGCCCACGCAGGACCTGCCGCCGAATCGCATTTTAAGTTGGTGGTGGTAAGTGATGGCTTCGCTGATTTGAAGTTAATAGAAAGACAACGAATGATCCATAAGCTATTTGAAGAGGAAATCAAGATTATTCATGCTTTCACGATGTTTACTTATACTCCGGGTGAATGGCAAAGTAAAAATGGTACGCCAGATTCACCAAAGTGCGCCAGCTAATTTTTAGTTAAAGTAGTAAAATAGAAGTAATAGAAATCAGAATTATTAATAGAGAGAATAAAAAACCATGTTTAAGATAACCGATGAAGCACTAATTTATGTAGCCGACTTATTCGCCCAGCAGGATTCAACGGATCTTGGCTTAAAGGTGGATATCGAAAAGGCCGGCACGCCAGCGGCAGCGGTTACTTTCAATTTTTGCTTTCCAAAAGACCTTTCAAAGTCATACCAACGGTTTGAATATGAAGGGTTCGTAAGTTTTATTGATGAAGTAAATTTCGAATACCTGGAAGGTTCAGAGGTATCTTTAAAAGATAGTGGCGCTGGAAAAAGCTTAACTATTACGGCTCCAAACGCCAAAGGTGAAGAGCCTACCGCCGATGCTTCATTAGAAGATAGAATAAAATACGTCCTCGCAGCCGAAATCAACCCCGGTTTAGCCTCCCATGGTGGTTTTGTTGATTTGATTGAAATTACAATCGAAATGGATGTTATTTTAAACTTTGGCGGTGGTTGCCAGGGCTGTTCTTCTGTCAAGGTGACATTAAAGAATGGTGTAGAGGCCCAATTAAAAGAAAGCTTCCCTGAGATTAAATCAGTGATGGATCAAACCGATCATAGTAAGAAAGAAAACGCATATATGTAATCGTTTGTGGTGAATCTGCGTTAAATATTTATTTTTAAAAGGTGAAAAAATGAAAATCAGAAAATGGCTATTATTAATTGCAATGATAACATCGTTTAACTCGGTTGCCGATCTTGGACCTGGTTTTTTTAAAGACGCTAAAAATAATGACGTAGTAAAAATGAAAGAACTAAGAGATGTTTGGTCATCATTGTCTCAGAAAGCGCATGAATCATATTGGCACCACCGAGACAGCCACGGTGTCCAAGGAGATGATTTAAATTTCCAATTTCAGGTTCTCATAAATAAAATAAAAGAACTTGAAAATAGAGTAGTGGAGCTTGAATCCGCGGCTAATCAGAATATCAAAGAAAAGAAAAGCCCAACTCAGCCATAACATGGTAATTAAAATCGCTGCAACTGAGCAAGAGCGCAAAGCCGCCAAAGCCGCCCACGAATTATTTACCAGTAACGCGATTCTGATCCATGTGATTGGTTCATTAGGCTTGATTAAGATATTAAATACAAGTATGGGCGTTGCAGTTGGTCTTACTATTGCAATTTCAGCTCTTATTATAATTTATACTTTCTTTCGCACCAAAAAAGCCAAAGAAAACGACCCATATTTAGTATATTTGCATTGGCGATTATCTCTTAATCGTTACAAAATCCTAATTTCAGCTTATGTATTTTATTTTGCAGTTACATCCATCGGCCTTTTAGTGGTTGGAGATAGCAGTTCAACCAGTATGGATGGCGAGAATATTACTGAGTCAATCCTCACACTATTAGGCACCGTGCCTTTATTTTTTGCTGTCTTGGTGTCAGCCGTGCTTGGATCTGGATCGATGTTCAATGCCGGTCGCGGAGAAGTCGAAGAGAACTTTGCCAAAAAGTATCCTCAATCAGAATTAATCAATTAGAAGAAATAGGCTTCACCTGGTAAATTTTTTCCTAAATTCTAAGAAGTAATCCTTGGAAAAAAGAATATTTTAATATATAGTTTATTTATATATTAAAATATTTAGGATAGTAAAAATGATTCGGCCTTATTTTCTTTTTTGTCTCGTTAAATTTTCCAAAGCTATCGCCGAGATAGTTGCTGGAACACTATTAGGCGCCTTCACGTTCTCTGTGATTTCAATCGTTGGCCAAGATCCAGCCGCTTCGATAATTTTAGCCGCCCAATTAGGTGCAATTATCGGTGGTGGTTTAACAACAGTCTATAAAGTAACGGCATTCTTCGATTCTATTAACGACGAAAAAAAACCTCTTGCTTCAGAAGAGGAAGAGGTTGAGACTAAGGTTGATCTTGGAACGGATTCAATGCTTGAAGAGGCTAAAAAAATATTAAAGTCAATGAAGTGAGGGGCAATAATGGAAAATTTCTTTAAAGGAATATTAACAATCTTAACCGCCGCTGCCATTGGCGCCTTAGTTTTTCTAGCTGCATCAATATCAACCGATATTGGCTACTTAGTTACTATTGGCATTAGCATATCAACCGGTGATCCTATACTTCCAATGGTCTTAGCTCTTTACTTAGGCGCGATTATTGTTGGAGGTTATGCTTTTATTTATGAAATGAAAAAATACTTCAAGCAACGCAAACACGAAAAACTATTAGCTGCAGGAAATCCTGACGCTATGGAAAAAGAAGAAGCTGCGGTTAGTGATTATCGAGTCAAAAATCCAACTATTCAAAAAATTAAAGATATTAAAGTCAATGAAGTGAGGGTAAATAATGAAAAATTTCTTTAAAGGAATATTAACAATCTTAAAAATGGCCGCTCTTGGTGGCTTGATATCTCTTGCTATTACTATTGCCAATGGTGATCCTGAAAGTTCGCTTGAATCCGCTCTTTACTTAGGCGCTCTTATCGGTGGAGCAATTACTTTTATCTATAAAATCGCCAAATATTTTAGGAATCGCAAACGCGAAAAGTCCCAAGATGATGGCGGTCATGCAGCTAAAAAGAAATAAACTCTAAAAAGTAAGATTTAAATTTATCACGACCCGTTATTTGCTAAAATAGCAATAAAAAAACCAATATTTACCACCCAAAAAAATATTTTCAATGCAATCATAGCAAATTCCAATTATTAAAAAAAACTCATCCTTGTATTATACCTGGAAGCAACGCATATATCAACAATCCAGGTTTTTCAGGCCAAAAAAAAGAGTGCGATTGCACTCTTTTTTATTTATTTTGTAATTTTTTTAATTAAATTGTTCGTCGGCAGTAACTGTCAATACAACACTAACGTCGTTATCAATACTTACTCTAAATGTACCTTGGTCGTTCGGCATAATAGTCTCACCTGAGATGCTACCATAACCAAATAATTCCATATTATTAACAGACTCAGAGAAATTCAGATTTACTGCATTATTACTAGTCACTTTCCAAGAGGTTTTAGTTTCTGTGTGTGTTGGAACGCTCACAGAGATAGTTTGTGGCCAATACATGGTTAATACAACAATTGATTCTACGATCATTTTTTAGTCCTAAGTTAATTTATATATACTATAATTATAACATTTAAGCTAAATTAAACTTCTGGTTTCAACCAACTACTTGATTTTAGCCAAAAGCTCGTCTAATAAATCTCTCTCAGATGAACCAAGAGATTCGCAAAGTGCAAGATATAAAGATTCTACATCGGCATTCTTAAATTTTTTCTTCATTATTTTCCTCATAAAACTTTATCCACAAACGCCATCATATCGCCAGTTTCCAGGGCGACCTTCAACTTCCGACCAAGTGCTGAAACTGCTAACATCGCCAGACGCCACAACTTCTTGACACATTGCAATGATTTGGTTACGGATATCGTCTTCCGCCGTCCCAGTAAATTTCTCACTAAATTTAATTACTCTTTGAATTTCTTGATTATTTGATTCCATCTTTATTCCTTTTTTTATATTAATTGATTATACGTGTTGGTCGCCGCGATTAACGCCACCTTGTCTTGCATTGTGAGTTTGATGAGCGAATTGAGATTGTCTAAAATAAGATTTTCTTGGCTTGTATTTCATTGCCCAAGGTTGCGCAGCTTCATACTCGTCATCTGATTGGCTCATGCCATTCTGAATACCAACCAGAACCGCCATCGCACCAATAAACGCGCCAACTACCACCGGAGAGTAAATGAACGTAAAAGTTCCTGCTGCAATCGCCTCAGTAATCATCCACCAACAAACAACACTCAATGCTAAACCAATCACTAATACTTTTTTGCTTTCTTTATACATATAATTTCTCTAATATTCTAATTTAATTACTATAATTATAACATTTAAAGCGATATTCATTTATTCTTTAATTTCTTCAAGAACCACAACGACTTCACCATTTGCATGCACCACATAAATATTATCGTCATCAGCCACTTGAACCTCACCGTCATCCCTTAAAAACCCCAGCAAATATTTTTCTGGCAAAAATTCAAGCAACTCAGCAATCGCTGTGTAATCATCATCATTAATATCATCTTTGATTTGTTCAATGGCACTATCGATTAAATCTTCTTTATTTTTTACTTCCATGTTTTTTCCTTTTTATTTAATTTCTTCACTAGATAGCACCGCCATCATCTTCTCAATTCTTTCTAAAACCTCTTCTTTGGTAATAGCCGACTGCCAGAATAAATGATCTTCATTCACCGCGGACCATTCACCATCAAGGTAGCTTTGTATGTATCTAATTTTAGCCATGATATTTCCTTTATGATGCAAGAGCTTCGGCTCTGCATTCGGCTTCATATTCATCGTTCTCAATTTTGCTACGAATTTTGATGTAAGCCATTGATCTTCTATCCATACCTACCAATCCATGGAGCTTATCAAAGATGTCGGAATATTGTTCTTGTGTTGTATTTTTCATTTTTTACCTTAGTAGTCTATTGCTTAGTGCGTTAAGAAATCAGCTTGTCTCAAAAACCTATTTTCTCTGGAAATCCAAGAGATTAAGAGTTCCGGATCGGGCATTATTGTTTTCGCCGCCGTAGAATTGTCGGTGAATATCATGATTTTAGATTTTGCTTGGCCACCCAACTTTTTAGATATGTATTTCAATGCTTTTTGAACGCCAGCCTGCTCGGCTTCATGCGGTTTCATTCTCTCGAATGGGGTATTAAGATTAATTGATCTCGAAAAGCTTGCGATGCCTTTCATTTTGGAGACCAAGACGAAACCAATTTGCCAAGTATCAGTTTTACGATTGCGTCCTGCATCTACGTAAATTTTAATTTCTTTTTTGTTGCTCAAAATATTCTAATTCAATTAAGAAATTACTTTATTTTTTGGAGCATCAGCCAAGCCGGCGATAAATGCCAAAGCAAAGATTGAAGCAAAGACACCAACCATCGATACAAAAACGATTAAGCCGTCTGAATCAGTGAAGTAGTCGGCAGAAAAGCCAAACAACGCACCAACACCACCAGTGTAAAACACCAAGCCAAAGATTTTCAGAGCCGCCATAGGGTTTTTAAGAATTGCACCAATGCCGCCTAATACGATAAAAAATAATAAATATTCCATTTTTAACTCCAATAATCTAATTTAATTACTATAATTATAACATTTAAAGTGTAATATTATAATATTACCAAAGAAAATGCTGATTTCATTATGAATCTTTTTAGAATTGCACTATTGTTGTTAGCATTGCTACTATCATCTAGTTCGATAGCATAATCTCAAAACACAGACGAAAAAAAACCTCATATAAAATGAGGTTTTGTATCAAAAGCCAGGTTTTGTTATTTTCCGACTATTTCTTACCTAAAAGTTGATGGAAAGCAAACCTGATTTGGCTTTTGTAATGTTTTATTATCAAAATAATCCAATAGAGTATATTTTTCCATCTCAGCACCACAGAAGAAGTCAACCTCCACATACGGCTTATATAAATAGGCTTTATCTCCATTAAAGACCATCACATCTCTTCCTCTTTTTGCTGTAAGATAGGTAATAATTGTTGCTAGATTTGCATATTTTGCATATTGCATATTGGTTTTTATTATCTTATTTTTTAAGCTTTCGTAATTACTATTCTCTGCCGGGAAATCATTCAAGAAACGATCTTGGTTGTTCAAAAATAAATTAGGTGATATAGTCAAGCCGTTGACAACTATTAAATAATCCTTCCATAAATCACAGGCCAAACTTTCGTAAGTTTTCGGAATTTCTATGCGTGGTATTTGCACCCAACCAAATTTTCTTTTTAAATTAAATAATAATTTTTCCATCTCTATTTCTCTTCCAATGTTCTCTAACGGCGCACTTTCAATACGACCAGCCAATGCCGGAATTATTTCAGGCGGCCAACGTCTATCTTCCCCCAAGCCTTTAAAAGCACTCGCACAAGTTTTATAAGATTTTTGATTTACCGAAGCTACAGTATAATGACTCGCTTCTTCAATCTGCTCTTTTATAATGTCTATGAAAGACTCTGCGGATTTGATATCTTGGAATACGCCTGTGTTATTATTGTAGAATTTCACGCCAATTGTTGATTTAGTGCTCATGTTTTTTGCTCAAAGTTATTATATATATAATGATTACATCATTCACTTTTAAAATATTTTTGGCGGCCCACCAACATCGCTCTGGGAATATCTGTGATCACCATTACGCTTATATTTGTCAGCGACGAATAAGAATTTATCGATTAACATGATCGTATTTTTTAACTTTTTAAAGTATTTTTTAAGAGTTTTTAACATATGTATTTAGCCAGTGTTATAATTTATTTATATTAATTATAACATTTATTTA
>JYMV01052424.1_pt1 | contig 19281 bp, 15 predicted proteins | sample 338911 | NCBI WGS metagenome assembly JYMV01 (sample SAMN03354496, study PRJNA234377) | hydrothermal vent metagenome | biome: Deep sea; feature: Hydrothermal plumes at the Eastern Lau Spreading Center, Western Pacific Ocean; material: Seawater | place: Tonga | collected 2009 | depth 2000 m m
TTTCATTTCAACAACCTGGCGGCCCAGTGTAGCAGCTCCCTTGGAATGTCCTGAAACAACCAGAAGGTCTGCTTTCAAAGCCTTTGCCTTGCGAAGTGTTGGTGTCATGTCACTCAAGTCCCTTGGCAGTTTGTCATCAACTACAACTTTCAAGCCATGCTTCTTGATGTCATCCAGCACACCGGCACGCACATCAAGAGAGAATGGATCATTTTCGAACGCCATGGCAACTTTGACATCTCCCGGGGATTTTCCATTCTTCTTGTTGATTACAGCTGCAAGCCCGATTGCACTTGCAAGATACTGTTCCGAAGTGGAAAGTACTGCAAACAGATACCTGTATCCCTGGGTGAAAAGAGACCTTGATGCGCCTTCAGATTCAACCATAGGAATTTTATATTTCTCCGTCACCGGAGCAATCGCCTTTGTCAAACCAGAGCTGTAAGGCCCAAGGAAGAACTTGATGCCGTCCTGCTTGATAAGACGTTCGGCCAGCTGAGCACCACGTGCCGGCGTGGATTCGTCGTCATAATACTTGACCTCAAGCTTGTAGGTTTTACCACCAACCTTGACGCCGCCCATTTCGTTGACACGTTTGACTCCCAGATTGTATCCATTTGAAGCGTGGATACCGTTCGAGGAATATTTACCCGTAAACGAGATCGCTGAGCCTAAAGTGATGGTGTCTCCAGTCACTTTAGCGAAAGCAATTGGACTGAAAGCCAGAAACATTCCTGACAACAGCGCAATGCTAAGTTTGAAGATTCTCATTCTTTCTCCATTAAATAGAATTAAAGCAATCCCGAAATGGAAATGCCTGATTGAAATTACTTCCGGAGTAAACTGGAAGTAAAATAATTTGCCACCATGGCAAACGCAACACACACTCTATCAAAATATATTTTAAAAGCAAGAAAAAAATATTTTGTTTTAAAAAAAATTAGAGCCAATTTATATTAACTCTCAAAGCCAGACAAATTTACACGCCATTTACGAAGAAAATAACTCAAATTCCAGTGGACCTGTCACTAAATAGCAAAATAAAAAATCTGTCTGAGCTTCTTCAAAATTAAACCTTTCTTTTCCAAACTGGATTAAAGACGGAAGTTTTCTATAAAAGAAGTCACTGCGGCAAACTTGCTTTTAGGCAAAACTGTTTTGGAACACAGTCAGGATAAAGTCGGTGGGGTTGAGTCAGGATTTCCGTTGCGGAAGCGTAATAATTGTTTGCGTAAATAGGAATGACGTTTAAGAGGATAATCGACATCAATGGCAGCTTTCCGGATAATTTCAATCGCTTTCTTTATTTTTCCGGATTGAAAATAGGCCTCAGCCAGCGTGTCCAGATTATCAATTGTAGGAAGCAGTTCCACCGATTTTAGGGCTAAATTCATACCTTTCTCAATATTGCGCAACCGCCTGTCTTGAGCTGTCAAATAAAGCCAGGCAAGGTTGTTCAGCACCAAATCGTCTTCCGGACGTTCGGCAATTATTTTTTCATAAAGCTCAATGCTTGAAGCTTCGTTGCCTAACAATGTTTCGACGTTGGCCAGTCGAAAGCTGACATCAAACGCTTGCGGGTGATTCTGCAAAAATCTGCTATAATGAATACGGCTTTTTTCCAAATTTTCAAGTCTCTCATAGACCCATCCCAAGCGCGCGTGAATCCAGGCATTGTCCGGAAGTGCCTTCGCAACCACTTCAAAATGAAGCGCTGCGAGTTCTCTGTTTCCCAGCATTTCATGAAAATAACCCCACTTTTCGTGCATCCAGGGCAGTAGTTGTTTTGAGGTCATATCCTGCGGTTCCATGACAATTTCCTCAGGTGCGCCTTCGAGCAGGAAGTGTAAATTTTTCAAAACCTGACGCGTAAAAGGATCGGTTCGAACCGTAGTTATTTTCTGCCAGGCCTTTTCTGTATTTTGACTCGCCAGAACTTTTAATACCGGGAGCAGCACATTGAGTTCTTCACCAAGCCAGCGACGCTGCTGGACTTCCGGCTGCAAAAGCAAATGAAGATTCCAGGCCCAGAGGCTGCCGGGATTTTCATAGAGCGCCTGTGTAATATTACGGCGTGCCGGCATTATTTTATTCAATTTCCACTGAATAAAGCCCAAGTGTGTCAGCAGCAAAGAATTGTTTGGACGCAATTTAACCAGTTTTTGAAAAACTTGTTCCGCTTCCTGCCAACGTTCCTGTAATTTGTATAAACGTCCTTGAGTTTGTAATAAACCTGGTGAATCTTTATACAGTTCCAGACTTTGATCAAGCAAGGCTTCCGCTTCATCAAATTGCTTTTGTTTTAACTTCAGTTGAGATAATTCCAACAGAGCCCATTCAGAATCCGGTTTATCTTTTAGAAAATTGTTAAGTTCTATTTCTGCATTTTCAGCCTGTTCTGTTTTCAGCAAAATGCCAATTTTCTGCATACGCGCCCACTCAAAATCCGGTGAGACTGCCAGGGCTTTTTTAAACCAGCGCAAGGCCTTTTCCTGTCGTTTTAAATTATTTTCATAAAATCCCAGTTTGGCCAGCGCAGCAGAGTTATCAGGCTCCAACTTAACAAAAGACGATAAAATTTTTGAAGCTTTTTCAAAAAGCCTGTGTGATTCATAATAAGCAACCAGTTTTTCATTCAGCATGGTTTCAGTTGGAAATTTTTCCAGTCCACGCAAAAGTGTGTCTTCGCCTTTATCAAACAAAAACTCATCCCAATACAAGCGGTTCAGTCGATTGATGACCAAAAGATTTGCCGGGGCACTTTCCATCAGCCATTCGTAACGTGCAATAGCCTCTTCATTTTTTTCCAGCATTTCCAGCGTATGTCCGATCTGCTGAATCGCCCATTCGTTTTCCGGATCATATTTTAAGCCTTCTTCAAAAGACAACTGCGCAGACTCCCAGTTTTCCAGTGAAAGATAAACCACTCCCAAACGGAAACTTGCCCAGGGATAAGTCGAGTTTAGTTTAAGTGCACGGCGAAGGTATTTTTCCGCAAGCACAAACTTTTCCTGTGTCCATGCCCAATTCCCATAATGCGCGTGTACCCAACTGTTTTCCGGAAACAATTTGAGCATGTGCAGCAGAGTTTGCTGCAGTTCTTCCGCAATTTCAGTGGAGTTTTTCTGACTTGACCCATCCAGCTCTTTTTCCTGAAAAACAGAGAGACGACGCAGGTAAAGTTTTGATTCCGGAGAAAGCTCTACTGCCCTCAGCATGGCTATTTTCGCCTTGTGAGTATCGCCCCGCTTTTCCCATAATGATGAAATACGTAACCAGAGATCAGGATTCCGATCATTAATTTTGCTCGCCTCAATGTATGCGTCAAGCGCCTCTTCAGACTGTTCCGGAAATTTTAAGGCAGACTTATCACCTAATATTACACCAACCAGATAATGAGCTTCGAATAAGTCAGGCTTTAAAGTGAGTGCTTTTTGTGCATCAGCCAGGGCAAGCTGCTGTTTTTCCATGAGCCAGTAAAGTTGGGCACGATCCAAAAAAAGCAGTGGATTATCAGGATGTTTACGGATTTGTGCAGAATAAAATTTTTGCGATTCACTGTAATGACCCAAACCTTGATAGAGACCGCCTTCCAGACGGATGAGTGCAATTGAATCCGGAATTTGCTGCTGCCCGGCACGTAGCACCGAAAAAGATTCGGAGTAGCGCCGTTTACTTTCTAGATATTGAGCAAGACGGACGTAACCTAATTCATGTGCAGGATGAATCCGGATGGCATTGCGTAATCTGCTTTCCTGCGTATCGGGAACCGGAATTAAAAATCCCTGACAACCTGCTGAGAATAAAAAAATACCAATTAAAAAAATGCCGGATACACAACGGTTTTTCATGTTTTCAATTCTCATCCCGCAGAATTCAGTCCCTGGTACGGAACCTCCCAGTTTGGTAGCATCGGTTCCAGTCCAAAATTTAAACCTCCTATATTTTCAATCACAACCATCAACAACTCTGAAGTCAAAACACCCTCAGGATAAACCAATAAGAGGGGGTAATATTCCGTTTTCCCAAACTGTTTTTTTATATCTGCATTTAGTTGAAGGATTTGAACCAGGTACGACAAGAGTGCCGGATCTTTTCCTTGAAGCTGCTCCAGCAATTCATCAAGCGTAAGGGTATAATCCTGATTCTCAAATAAATTGAAATATTCAACCCGATCCGCATAGCAGCGAATGAAGATGGGTTTTACGTAACCTGGAGCACCCACCCATTCAAATTGTATGCGTTTTTGCGTCGATGGAGAATCTGCGCCTTGCGGAACAACGAGTAAAAAACTGATGGAAAGGAATGCTAATATTCCCATCGTACTGAGCAGGACACTCAGAAATGGAAACAGAGTAACTCCGGGAGAATAAGAGGCATGCCTCATTGATTTGACTGTTGACGGTTGGCTGTCGGCTCTTCCTTGTCCAGCGTTATTTTTGCTTCCGAACTTGCAGAATTTTCTTTGTCACTTTCAGCTTTTTTACTGTCACTCATTTCAGCTTTTACTTCAAGTAAAGATTCACTGAATTTTTGAATCAACGGTTGCAATCCCCCAACTTGTGCTACTAATCCTTTTGAATGTTGCTCCACCGATTCAAGAACAGGTGAAACCTGTTTACGCCAATTTTCGGAAAATTCGGCCATTTGCTCCAGATGTTCACTTACCGCATCATCCAATGCCTCATCACCCGGACGTAGATGTAAGTTGGGCAGAAGATCTTCCAGACAGTATTCTTCGACACTGAGCAGCAAATCATCTTCAAGTTTGCGCAAAGAAGAAGCGAGCATCATTATCGGAACAACTCCGACGAGGGCAATAAAAGTTGTGCTGAAAGCGATGGATAATCCACTTGTTACACCACCGAGTGCGGAACGCATTTGCGTGTTTATATCTGTGCCGTTTGTATTGCGAATGAAATCTGAAAATTCGCCTATTGACTGTCCAATTCCAAAAACTGTACCGATAAATCCAATAATGGGTATTGCCCAGATAAACACATTTAAAAGAGCATAGCCGCTTTGCATACGGTTGTGGTCAATCTCTGCCTGGTAGTTCAAAATCGAAGTTATTTCCTCCTTTTTCGGAATGGCTTTGAGATGCCTTAATGTGCGGCGCACCCTCCGGAAAATGATGCTGTCCTGAAATTTTTTGACTTTTTGTTCCTGCATAAACTGACTGATTTCCGCAATTCTTTCATCAACATCCTTAACAAAAATTCCCTTTGTCAAAGAGTCATGCAGGACTTGATTTCGGAAAGCCACATACGCCCGATACTGCTGGCGGAACTGACGCCACTTGAAAAAAATCAAAAATAAAGACCAAAGTATGAGGGCAAATATAGTTTCTGAAATACGTCCGGAAAACAGTTGCTGCCAGTATTCACTGCGGATTACGGGCATCGGAAAAACAAGATAGAAGATTCCTGTGAATAACAGGCTTAAAATTAGTGCCTTGAAGGTGTTTAATGATTCCATTCCAGGTGGTTCCGCCAGATATGCATGGCAATTTTTACAATAGGCTGCGGTGTCTAAATTCGACCATCCGCATTTTAGACATTTCATTTTTTGACCAATTTGTATAATCAGTTTTTTTGCATTGAAACTACTCCTGCTTGACCAGAATCAAGCATTTACTTATCATGGAGAATAACATATTCAACGCAATAGTGACATTTCCAAATTTCAAATGCCAAAACTATACAATATAAAAAACTGGACTCGCAACAACCTGCGTGAGTGGATGGATGAAAAAGCCAAAACACAAAGCAAGGTGCAGGCATTCCGTGCAGATCAGATTTTTTATTGGCTTTATCAGCGGAGGGTAGAAAGCTTTGCCGAAATGCTGAATCTGGGCCAAGAAACCCGGAAACTGCTCGAAGACCATTTTTGGATCAGCACGCTTGAAAAGGCAGAAAAACAACATTCCCGCGATGGTTCAATCAAGTATCGTTTGTTGCTGGAAGACGGTCAGAGCATTGAGTCCGTTTTCATGCCCCACACGAGTCATAATACTGTCTGTGTTTCATCACAGGTAGGGTGTGGAATGGGCTGTGATTTCTGTATGACCGGTACGATGGGCTTGGTACGCAATTTAAAAACTTCAGAAATTATTGATCAGGTATTTGCAGTTTATCAGGATATACCGGCAGAACAAAAATTGCGCAATATCGTTTTTATGGGTATGGGCGAGCCCTTTCACAATTATCAAAATCTAATGCAGGCACTTGAAATTCTGACGGATGAACACGGATTTAATTTTTCACAGCGTCGCATCACCGTTTCCACTTCAGGGTTGCTGCCGAAGATACGCCGTTTCGGTAAAGAAAAAATAAAAGCCAATCTTGCAATTTCCCTGAATGGAGTTACAGACAAAGTCCGTTCAAAACTGATGCCTGTGAACACTGCATACAACCTGGAAAAACTGATGAAAGTTTGTCGTGAATTTCCCCTTGAATCACGCAGACGTATCACTTTTGAATATATTCTGATTCGTGACCTGACTGATTCGATTGAAGATGCGAAGGGCTTGATACGTTTGCTGCACGGTCTTAAATTCAAGATCAACTTGATTCCCTATAATTCTGATCCGGCAAACAAATATCAAGCGCCTTCACAAAAACAGTCTCGCAAATTTCAAAAGTATTTACTTGATCATGATGTAGTAGCACCTCTACGAATTTCCAAAGGACAGGACATTCAGGGTGCCTGTGGTCAATTAGTTATTGAAGCAAAACCTTGAATGTAAGATATGATTCAACAAAAACAGATGAAATTTTTATGTTAAGATTAGCAGATTAAAAGTCAATTTAAATGTTTTAATGATCTTTTTTTTCAGGAATTACTAAATATTAGTTGCCTGCAATGATTGTTTGATGTATTTTGGACTGGAAAAAAACTGTGATATCCTTATTTTCGAAGATTAAATTGACCAAATTTGTAGAAATCCATGACAGATCCGGCAGTTCCTCTTGAACTGAAAATTCCGAAACAGTCGGAAAGTCCGGTAAACGAAATAACAGAATGGGTGGAAGAGCATGGTAATTTGCTCTACCGCTTCGCACGTTATCGGGTGAACAGTCACGAACTGGCGGAAGATTTAGTGCCTTAAACTCATTCGACTTTTCCAACAGTGCGTCAAACTCTCTTTGAAGGGAATGATGCTTTTTCGTGAAGTCAAGGAGGGATTTTGAAGTTAATGATTACATGTGAGGAAACCGCAACACTTTTGTCTGCTGAAATGGATGTCCCAATTTCAACAACAAAACGGATGCTTCTGAGAATGCACCTTATTATTTGCAAGCAATGTTATGCTATTGCCCGGCAAATGAAGTCGCTGCGTAAGATTTTTCTTGGTCTGGAAGCAGCATCTTTTCAGGATGAAATATTGATGCCCGTTGAGTCAAAAAAACGTATTCTACAAGCATTGTACGAACAGTAATTGTTTCCCCGACATACTAAAGTTATTTCATCCGGATTTTTTCACATAATTCTGATTTCAAAGACTCATTTTATTGCAATTCCCTGTGCTGCTGACTTTCCGAGAAGTTGACAAAAGGGATGTAATACTTGAAGCCGGTCAGCAAACCCGCCTTAGAATGGATTAGTACAATCCATCCCGCACGCAGCAAGTGATAATTCAGAAAACAAATGCTTTCTAAGAAAATCAATATAAATAAAGTTCTCCTGGTCAGCGTTGCAGCAATCATTGTGATTTTGTTTTTCGTTTTAGATTTACAAAACTACTTAACACTTGAATATCTTAAATCCTCAAAAGCATTATTCATTTCATACTACGAGTCAAATCCTATTTTGGTGTTAGGCAGTTATTTTTTGATTTACGTGATCATGACTGCGTTTTCACTTCCTGGTGCAGTCTGGATGACTTTGGGAGGAGGCGCGTTATTCGGTTTGCTGACAGGCACTATAGTGGTTTCATTTGCCAGTACCATAGGCGCGACCCTGGCTATGTTAATCTCCCGTTTTTTATTTCTTGACTGGGTACAGGGACGTTTTGCGCAACAGATGCGTGTCATAAATTCCGGCATCAAAAAGAACGGGGGTTTATATTTGTTTACTTTACGTCTTTTACCCGTAGTTCCATTTTTTGTAATCAATATGGGCATGGGTTTAACTCCGCTGCGTACTCTCACTTTTTACTGGGTCAGTCAACTGGGAATGCTTCCGGGAACCCTGATCTATATCAACGCCGGTTCGGAACTCGCAAAAATTGAATCTTTGGGTGACATTCTTTCTCCGACATTGATCGGTTCGTTCGTTCTGCTTGGAATTTTTCCGCTGGCTGTCAAAAAAATAATAACTGTTTTTGAAGCAAGACGGGGAGAAAAAAATGTCTAAAACCGATTACAATCTCATTGCCATAGGTGCAGGTTCCGGAGGACTGGTAAGTTCTTTTATCGGTTCTGCAGTTAAAGCGAAAGTTGCTTTGATTGAAAAAAATAAAATGGGCGGAGATTGTCTTAACACCGGCTGCGTACCCAGCAAGGCACTCATCAGCAGTGCAAAAGCAGTTCAGGTGCTGAAAAAACATTCACTCTACGGATTGAAAAATGTGAGTTACGAAGTCGATTTCGCGCAAACAATGGAGCGTGTGCAGGAAATCATAGCCAAAGTAGAACCGCATGACAGCGTTGAGCGTTATTCCTCTCTCGGAGTTGATTGTCATAGCGGCGAGGCTATGATTCGTTCACCGCATGAAGTGGAAGTCAATGGTCGGGTTTTGACTACAAAAAACATCGTGGTGGCAACAGGCGCACGGCCTTTTGTACCACCGATTCCGGGTTTGGAAGACGTTCCGTTTTCACATTCTGACAATCTCTGGGAACTCCGCAAACAACCCGAACATCTGGCTGTGATCGGAGGCGGACCCGTCGGTTCAGAATTGGCACAGGCCTTCCGGAGACTTGGATCTGAAGTGACAATGTTTAATCTTGGCCCCGGAATTTTGCCGCGCGAAGATTTGGATATGGTGCAGTTCATCTGTGATTCTTTTGAAAAAGACGGTATCAATCTGCTGGATGAAACAACCATTGAGCGCATCGAAAAACTGGGAAATACATCTCGAATTCATTATTCAAGACACGGTGAAAAACAACATTTGGACGTGGATCATATTTTGGTCGCCGTAGGCCGTATTCCATACACTTTTGGATTTGGTTTGGAGAATCTTGGGGTGGAACTGAATAAAAATAAAACAATCAAAGTCGATAAGTATTTGCGTTCCAGTATCCGGAATATTTACGCTTGTGGCTATGTTGCAGGACCATATCAATTCACCCACATGGCCGGACACCAGGCATGGTATGCCACCGTCAACGCACTGTTTGCACCATTTAAAAAATTTGCTGTGGATTATTCCGTAGTTACCTGGTGCACCTACACTGATCCGGAACTGGCAAGGGTTGGTCTCAGCGAAGATGAAGCAAAAGCACAGAATATTCCTCACGAAGTAACGACTTACGGAATTGACGATTTGGACCGGGCCATCACCGACCGCATGGATTACGGAAAAGTCAAAGTCATAACACCCATCGGAAAAGATAAAATTTTGGGCGCGGCAATTTGCGGGGTTCACGCAGGTGACTTGCTGGTGGAATTTACTTTGGCTATGAAACACGGAATCGGACTCAACAAAATTTTGGGAACAATACATCCGTATCCCACCTTGTCAGAAGCCAACAAAATGCTCGCCGTCGCCTGGCGTATAAATCACTCACCTGCCGGAGTTTTACGCTTGCTCGAAAAATTCCATTCCAGGCGGCGTTAATTTCAGTTTCATATAAAATAAATCTCTTTTTGTACTTGCTCGCCTCCCCATCTTTGGGGAGGCATTCTATCGTAGTTACTTTCAACTGCAATCAATAACGAAGCACATAATTTTTTACTTTGGCCCGATTTTACTAATTTTGAATTAGTTTTCTGAAGACATATTCAGGTCTTGCTGACAAATGATTAAAGCATAACAGTCATGCTGAATACTTAAAAAATCGAAAAAAAGTATTGTAGATCAATAGAGTTTGATTCTTGAACCATTAGGTTAATTACCAGGATGGACAGATCAAAACCGAAAATTTAATATAAATTTTTTGGCTTCATCCCATGAATTTAAGTAAAATTGCTCCACTGATACTACAAAGGGGCAGATGACAACGAGGCAGTTGAAAGATCACGGAGAGCGGAAGATTTAGAAAAGCACCCCTGGATTTCCGCTTTTGCGGGAATGACAAATTTTTCACACATTTGATTAATTTAACCAAGTTCCGGAACAAAACTAATTTTTGCCTCAAGGACTTCATCCGGAAGCAGGATCTTTGTTCCATGTCCGGAAGCTCCACGGTTCAGCATATTGAAGGCATCTGTCACATGACTGACAGGTTCCACACAAAAAAAATCTTCATCTTGTGGTGTGAAAATCACCAGGAAACTCAAAGGTGCTTTGGCAATGATTTTAAGGCCGGTCTTCCATTCCGGCCATGAAATCAGGACTTCGTGATTCCAGCCGGTAAAAAGATTATCCAGTACATTTTGATTGACAATCAGACCTTGATTCAGCAGTTTTGTTTCCGGAACTGACTGCAAACATAGAGGTATATTTTCGGAATCATTGACCCACATTTTTTCGGTTTTCGCAGTTATCGTAGCAAGTGGTGTCCTGACAAAATATGGATGAAGCCCAATTCCCGCGGGCATCACTGTTTTTCCGGAATTGATTATTTGCAGGGTGACCGTCAATGCAGAATCCGTCAACTCAATAATCTGGCGGGCCGTATATGGAAATGGCCATTCATCGGAAAAATGATGGTATTCTATCTCGGCCCTGATTTCTGTAGCTTCAGTTACATTCCAGGGAACTTTCCAGCCGTGTCCGTGAATTGTATGCACTTCCGGAGGAAAATTGGGTGGTAAGTTTATTTGCTGCCCTTGAAAAGAAAACCGTCCGTTACGGATTCGATTTGAAAAAGGAACCAAGGGAAAGCAACCCATTTCCACAGGATTCTTTGCGGCAAGCCCTGCTTTAGTGGCCGGCCGCAAGAGTTCCAAAACCTGTTCTTCCGTTTCCAAACAATAACGGGTGATACAACCACCGACTTCCGGTACAATTTCTAACAAAGCATTTCCGGAATGCAAAGTTATTGTCTTTTCATTTGAATCATTTTCATTCAACATTTTGCCAGTCATTTTTGTAAGAATAATCTTAAGTTTGCGACTACAAAATCAGTTGTAAAGCAATGTTTTCAGCAAAATCTGTTTAAGATTATCCTGATATTGGCGGAAAAACATTATCCAAAAGAGTAACATGCATGGACTACTTAAAGCAATTATGTGGGTCTTAATAATCTTTGTAGCAGTTACGCTGCCGGCTTTTATCTGGAGTAATCTTGACAGAGATTCGTATGAAAATTTCTTACTGCACAGCGTTTCTCCATTGTCACAACAGAGTCGCAATTCGCTCATGCAATAGCGCATCGCAGTTAATAATCGTTTTAATCTTTTCTCATTCAATACTCAGATGAATAATAATTTGAAAACTAATTCTACCGCCAAATCCGGAACTACCGCAAAACCGCTAAATTATTTCATATTGGCATTTATGTTATTGCTGCTCAGCAGTTTTTCCGCCTATGGAAATTCGTGGCCGGAAATCAGGGAAAGAGCCAAAGGACAAACCGTTTACTGGAATGCCTGGGGCGGTTCCGAAGAAATCAATTCCTACATAAACTGGGTTGGAATACGAGTCAAAAATGAATACGGAGTGACACTCAAACATGTAAAACTCGCCGGCACCGCAGATGCGGTTTCAAGAGTTCTTGCGGAAAAAGCAGCGGGACGTACCAACAATGGATCAGTAGATTTGATCTGGATCAATGGTGAGAATTTCGCCAAAATGAAGGAAAATGGATTGCTCTTTGGACCATTTACGGAAAAACTTCCAAATTTCAAACTCGTTGATTTTTCCGGAAAACCAACAACGTTGATTGATTTTCACATACCGGTCGACGGTTTCGAAGTGCCATGGGGCATGGCTAAATTCAACTTTGTTTATGACTCCGCACGAGTTTCCGAAACGCCGAAAAGCATTCCGGAATTGCTAAAGTGGGCAGAGAGGCATTCCGGACGCTTCACCTATCCGCATGTCACTGATTTTCTCGGCTCAACTTTTCTCATGCAGGCACTGATTGAGTTGACTGAAAATCCGGAAGTATTGAATCATTCCGTAAAAAGCAAAGCGGCGTTTTCCAAAACCACTGCGCCGCTTTGGAATTATCTGAATCAGCTGCATCCGCATCTTTGGCGTTCCGGAAAAAGCTTTCCGTCCAGCAGTTCCGTTCAGCAGCAAATGCTCAACGACAGCGAACTGGACATTGCGCTTTCGTTTAATCCCTCAGCAACTTCCGCGGCCATTGCGAGCGGAACGCTTCCGGAAAGCGCCCGGACTTTTGTGTTGAAAAAAGGTACGATCGGAAACACTCACTTTGTCGCGATTCCTTTCAATTCCGGATCACGTGAAGGTGCAATGATTGTGGCAAATTTCCTGATGAGTCCGGAAGCACAAATGGAAAAACAAAATCCGGGAATCTGGGGTGACAGTACGGTGCTGGCAATTGCTAAACTTTCGAAACAGGATCAGCAAAAATTCAAATCCCTTCCGCTAGGAATCGCTACTCTGCCTCCGGAAAAACTGGGACCTACTCAGCCCAATCCGCATCCGGACTGGAAAAATCAACTTGACGCGGAATGGCAACGACGATACGGACAGTGAGTATCCTTCCAGCTTTTCCCATCCTCACCAAACTCCTGTTTCTGATTCCCATCGCGGCAGGGCTTTTCGGAGTCCTGCTTCCGTCACTGGGTTATTTCCCTGACCTTGACGGAAATCAATTTCACTTTGAAATTTTCCACCAACTTCTCGATCATCCGGCGCTTCCGAATTCAGTTTCATTGACACTTTTTTCCGGAATTTCGGCGACATTTATTTCCTTGTGTCTGGCAATTCTACTGGCCGCAATGCTTTCGCAGGATGGAAATTCAGGTAATAATAAAAACAAAATCTCCCGTTTTTTTGTTATTGTGCAGCGAGGTTTGATTCCATTGATTGCAGTACCGCATGCGGCTATAGCATTGGGATTGGCGTTTTTGATTGCACCAAGCGGCTGGATTATTCGCTCGCTTTCTTTTCTTGTGATGGGATGGGAAACGCCTCCGGAATGGGTGACGCTGCAGGATCCTTTTGGTCTGAGTTTGATTTTCGGTTTAGTCCTAAAAGAAACACCATATTTGCTCTTAATGATTCTTGCGGCATTGCCTCAAATTCGCGCGCAGGAATACCTTCGCATCGGACAATCATTGGGTTATGGAAATTTCCGCAGTTGGCTGAAACTTGTTTTGCCGCAGGTTTATCCTTTGATTCGTTTGCCGGTTTTTGCGGTACTGGCCTTTTCTCTGTCTGTCGTTGATGTGGCGTTGATCCTGGGTCCCACCACACCTCCAACGCTTGCGGTGTTGATTTTGCGTTGGATAGACGATCCGGATTTGTCATTCCGTTTCCTGGCTTCAGCCGGAGCAGTTTTGCTTTTGGTGATAACACTTGGATCACTGTTTTTTTGGCGTGTTTCAGAGTGGCTGGTTTTACGAAAATGGCGGAATTGGCTGACAAACGGCAAACGGGGTTCCGGCAACGAAGCTCACAACCTTGCAGCATTAAGCGGTTTGGTTTTGCTCGGAACTGCCTTTTTCAGTGTGTTGGGTTTGGCGTTTTGGTCCTTGTCGTTACGCTGGCCGTATCCACATGTTCTGCCGCAGCGCTGGACGTCACGGAATTGGGAAAGGCACTGGAGCAGTCTGCAGGAAACCGCTTTCACCACCCTGGAAGTTGGAGTGATTTCCGGAGCTATCGCGCTGTTTTTGGTGGTGGGTTGTTTGGAGAATGAACAGTGGCGGCGGGTTAAATTTTCATTCCGCTCACAGTGGCTGCTTTATCTTCCCTTGCTGATTCCTCAGGCGACGTTCCTGCTCGGAATTCAAATTTTAGCGGTACGACTTGAAATGGACGGCACATTTCTGTTGCTGGTTTGGAGTCATTTGCTGTTTGTTTTGCCTTATATTTTTCTCACACTGGCAGATCCATGGCGCAATCTGGATGTGCGATTTCCACTAACCGCACAATGTTTGGGAGCATCTCCGCTGAGGATTTTGTTCCGCATAAAACTGCCTTTGCTTTTAAAACCATTGCTCATCGCGGCGGCGATCGGATTTGCCGTCAGTGTCGCCCAGTATTTGCCAACCCTGTTCGCCGGTGGTGGACGCTTCGCCACTCTCACAACTGAAGCCGTGAGTTATGCTGCAGGAGCGGACCGTCGCGTAATCGGTGTTTACGGTTTTTTGCAGGCCTTGTTTCCCTGGATCGCGCTTTTGCTGGCATTAGCCATTCCTCGATGGCGCTTCCGGAATCGTGCAGCTTTGTCTTAAAAAAGATGATTTGTATGATCAGCAAATTAAAAAGTTGTCATTCCCGCGGAAGCGGGAATCCAGGTGAAACCACTAATAACGGATCCTTTTTCCGTTAACAAAATCATGTTTATCTTGTTTTTTTATTTTTATTCTTTGCATTCTTAATAAACTCGACAGTCACGGGTTTTATTGTGTCATCCCGAACGTTTGTAAGGGATCTTATAAGATATCAGCACTTTATCAGATCTCTCCCTTCGGTCGAGATGACATACTGTAGTCAATAATGTCAGCAGCTTACGATAATTAATGACTCACGAGTTAACAAACTAAACGTATATTTCCCCTATAAAAAATGCTAAAACTAGAAAACATTTCTTTGAAAATAGACGGCAAAACACTTTTCGGTGCACTCAATCTTGAAGTCAATGCCGGACAAGTCACTACTGTGATGGGACCCAGCGGATGTGGAAAATCCAGTTTACTGGCTTTTTTGTGCGGAACGCTTTCTCCCATTTTTCAGACTTCAGGAAAAATTTGGTTGAATGGAAAAGAGTTAAATGAATTAAGTCCGCATGAACGAAAACTGGGGATTTTGTTTCAGGATGACCTGCTTTTTCCGCATTTATCTGTAGGAGAAAATCTCGCTTTTGCCTTGTCATCAAAAATAACACGCAACGAACGCAGCGTAAAAATCGAACAGGCACTCGATGAAATAGAACTGTCAGGAATGTCTGAACGGGATCCTGCAAGTTTGTCAGGCGGACAACGGGCAAGAGTTGCATTGATGCGGACTTTAATGGCTCAACCGGAAGCATTGTTGCTGGATGAACCGTTTTCCAAACTTGATCAGGAATTACGCGGACGGTTCCGGAATCTGGTTTTTGCTCATGCAGAAAAAAATCAGCTTCCGACATTACTCGTGACCCATGACCCCGCTGATGCTGAGGCTGCAGGCGGTCAAATAATTTCCCTATGAAAAAAATGACTGCATATAAATAGGATGCTAAGTTATTACTATTTTTCCGCATCATCTTGCCAAATCTTCTTCACGACTGTATAACAAAAGGCCACCCCGTTAAACTAATTTTAATTTAATTTCGCATTTCTGTGTTAATTCTTAATTCTTCCAGATCTGGCTTTCTGTCACTCATTGTTTCAGGTCTGAGCTTTCTAATTTTCATTTTACAAACTTCTTCAGTCTGGTCACAGGATTTCAAACCGAGTGCGCTAGTTATGTGGCTGAACCCAAGTTCCGCACCTGGATTTTCGGAACAAATCTTGCTTCGAAAATTACGGAACGAATTAGCACGAAGCTTTGATTTGAGCAGTCAAAGCACCTTTGAGAAAGCCCTCCAAAAACTGGAGAGATCAGCAGAAAAACGTTCATGTCTGCATCTCAAATGCGTAATGGTCGCACACGCCGGTTTTCCGCATACAAGCTTGTTTTTATTAAAAAGCCAGCCGAAATATCACCGGCTTACTCTGGTCATGATTGGGGAAAATCGGCAGTGGCGCGTAAAACATGAAGTGTGTAAACTCTGTGGATTGACTCCGGAAGACAGGTTGACAAACATTGTACTCCGGATGGAGAGTTATGTCCGTCCTCCAATGGCAGTGGAGCACATGAAGCCGCAGACGTTTTCAAAGCCCGCTACTTGGGATTCAAGAAGTATCGTTCCTGAGAAGCCAAAAGCAAAAATTGAAGAGGCAAAATCGTTGCCCGACCCTGAGCCGCAGAAAAGTGCGGAAAGTGTGGTTCAGAAAGCTAAATTGCCGCTGGAAGAGCTGCAATTCAAAATTGCCCAGAGACGTTACAATCAATTAATTTGGAAAAAAATCAAGAAAGATTTGATGTTCTTTCGACAAAAGCACCGTAATCAATCCACAAAAAACTTAAAAGCACGGCTGCGGCTGCAGATTGATCAATTTGGCAAGGTGATTGAAAGACGTTTGTTAAAAGCAAGTGGTTCAGATAAATTTGATAAAACCATTCTGGATTCCGTTGATTTACTGAAACTGCCTCCACCGATGAAACTCTTGATTCGACATCCTCCTTATGTGGTTACAATTCTGATTCAGCCTTAAACGTAATTGATGAACTCGAAAAAAGTAAAAATGACACACTTGTTTGTCATTCCCGCGAAAGCGGGAATCCATTATTTCAAATACTTACAAGTTCCTGGATCCACGCTTTCGCGGGAATGACAACTTTTTCAGCAGTATCAAAAGAATTAAATGGAAATAATTTTGCCTCAGGATCAAAATCCTGAACAGATTGCAGCGGAAACAGATGCGCTCGAAGTTCAGCAGCCGGGAATTGCTCCGGGTGAGGCTTTAAATCTGGTTTTTGGTGAATATGCAGCCAATACTCAGCGAGCTTATGCGCGTGCTTTCAGGAATTTACAGGAATGGGCAGAGATCAAGGAGTTGCGTGAAATGGAAAACTTCGAACCTCTCCGGATGCTCGAATTTAAAAACCACCTGAAATCCCTCGGCAAAAAACCTTCAACCATAAATCAAACTATGAGTGCCCTGCGCAAAGTCTGCAAGGTGCTGACAGAGTTTGGTTATCTAAAGCAAAATCCTTTCAAAGCTTCTGTGATTCGTGCGGAAAAAGTTGACTCGGCGACCAGTAAAGGCGCGCTCCAAATTTCGCAGCTCAATGCCATGATAGAGGCAAATCTAGTTATGGAGTACGATGTCCGCACCGCGCCGCTACTGCGATTCCGAAACGGACTTGTGCTTAAATTTCTTTATCTGACTGCAGCGCGACGTGGTGAAGCCGCGGATTTGCTTTGGGAAGATATTGTGCAGGACGGTGCATTTCACGTTGCGGTACTGAGGCATACGAAAAGCGGAAAAGAACAGAGGATCAAATTAAGACGGGAACTGCATGAAGACTTAACCGACTGGCGGACAATGCTGCAGGGGAGCGACATCGATTCTCCACATGTTTTTCCTTCACTTGGTTTCCGTACACTCGGCAAAAAAATGTCAGGAAAAGGAATCAATGATATTATTTCCCGCTTGGGAAAAGCCATTGGTATAGATATTTCGGCCCATTATCTGCGGCATACTGCAATCACACTTGCACTGGAGTTGGGGGAACCTCTGCAGAAAGTCCAGTCCTACGCCCGCCATGCTTCTGCAAACACCACAATCCGCTACTTTCACGACCGGCAGCTTTTAGAAAAAAATCCTACCGACCGTCTGCCCTTGATTTAGCAAAACCTTTTCCGAAATCAAACCGTAAAAAATCGGCTTCTTGTTGTTTGTCTTGCACCAGTCAGAACGGTGATACGGCCAAATTTAGAGGAAACCTTTTTTTGCAGTCTCTGATAAATAAACCTGTTTTTCATAAAACATTACAATATAGGCGTAATATATACTATTGACATATAAATATTACGCCTAAAATGTAATTCTACAATCAATTTGTCAAGGCTTTTTTAGCCTTACAGCTATTTAAAACTTCCAGTCCGGATCGATTTGATCAATCATTCTATGCAGCGCGGGCCATTCCGGGTGTCGGACCTTGGCACCCGCCTGTGCTGATCCACCTTCAAATTGCCCGCACGTTTTAGCCATAACCGCTTTGTCAATGAAATTCAAATCACATCAAACCAATTGCCCCAAGAGTGAAACTGCTGAGACCTTCACAGGTCTATGAACTGAAAAACAATCTACATTATCTCCTTCTCCGTCAAGATAAATTTGAAACGCAAATTCTGCTCCTGTTTTTTCCTGAAACCATTTTAGATTCGGGTTTAGTGGAGCGTTCCTTGAGTTTTTAACTTCCAGCAAAAACCACGGAACTTGATCACGGGTCACCATAAAATCTATTTCTCTTCCTTCTTTGGTACGAAGATAGAACAAGTCGAAATTACCGTGTCCTAAATCACTCCACCAATGAGTTGCTTTTAGTAAATGGCAGGCAACATAATTTCCCGCTCTTTGTCCCACGTCCGAAATCATAGACCAGTCGCACAGGTAGGTGCGTGGTTCTTTACGGAGGGCAGTGGCGATATTTTTATGCCAGGGACGGATGCGAAAACAATAATAAAAGGCTTCCAAAACATCTAACCAACGCCGGATGCTATCCACAGAAACGCTGATTGAACGTGCTAAAGTACTGTATTTGGTTTCCTTTCCCGCCTGTTTACAGAGCAGGATTGCTAAAAGCTGAACCTGTTGGATTTCCTGAATATGGGTTGCTTCGCGAATATCTTCACGAAGCAACTGTTCTTGACGCAGATTCTGCCAGCGTTTAAAAAAACGGTCTTTTCCCTGCGAAACCGGTTCCGGGAATCCTCCGAAACGCCAGAGTCTTGTCAATTTTTCAGCTTCCAATTGAATCGGAGACTGCAGCAGTTTTCCGGAATCCACCTCTCCAGCTAACTCACGGATAGAAAGCGGATGCAGACGATAAGAAAAATAACGCCCCATCAAACTGTCGCCACCTTTCCTGTATTGATCCAGCCTCGCGCTTCCTGTCACAAGAAAACGGAATTCATTTTCATAACGATCAAAAAAACCTTTGAGAAAAATTTTCCAGTCTTTGTATTTGTGCAGTTCATCCAGAACCAGCAGGGGTTTTTCCCGAAAGATTTGATCCAGTCCCTAATATTGAATGATTGCGTCCGGACCTTTCAAAATCATTTCCCGATGATCTACATCATCCCAATTCAGATAGTTGCCTTTTGAATTAAACTCCGATAACAACTGACGCGCCAAAGTTGTTTTCCCAACCTGTCTTGCTCCGCTCACCAAAGCAATTTGCCTGTTTTCACGCAGTAATTGCGCTAAAGGTTG
>JYMV01053000.1_pt1 | contig 19272 bp, 20 predicted proteins | sample 338911 | NCBI WGS metagenome assembly JYMV01 (sample SAMN03354496, study PRJNA234377) | hydrothermal vent metagenome | biome: Deep sea; feature: Hydrothermal plumes at the Eastern Lau Spreading Center, Western Pacific Ocean; material: Seawater | place: Tonga | collected 2009 | depth 2000 m m
TTTGTCTTTGAGAAAAATAAAAAAATAGATATAAAAAATTTTCAAAAAAAACTTTATACTAAAAATATACCTGATCCCGATATCCTAATCAGAACAGGTGGAACCAGAAGATTAAGCAATTTTTTATTATGGCAGCTAGCATATACGGAGATTTTTTTTATAGATAAATTGTGGCCAGACTTTAATAAAAATGATTTTAATAAAATTATAAGTAAATTTCATAAGATAAAAAGAAATTTTGGTAAAATATGACTAATTTACAAAAAAGAATTTTAACTTCATTAATTATTTTACCTCTAACTATTTTTTTTGTAGTCAAAGGAGGGTATTTTTTAAAATTTTTTTTATTAGCCATTTTTTTAGTAGCAAATTATGAGTTATTTTCAGTTTTCAATAAAAAAGTAACAATATTATTTTTAGACTTAATATTAATTTTATCTCTTTTTATAATTTCTTATCTTGCAGATAATGGAACTTTGCCACTTTACCTTCTCATATGGGTTATTATTCTTTGTGTATGTTCAGATGTTGGTGGATATGTTTTTGGAAAAATATTTAAATGGAAAAAATTAACTACTATAAGTCCAAAAAAAACTTTATCTGGTGTTTTAGGATCATTTATATTTTCTTTCTTTTCTGTATTTATTGCTTATGTAATCTCACCAGAATATTTGATTTTGCATTTAAATTTTCTTCAAGCTAAATTTTTCTTTTTAGCTATAATTTTTTCTTTAGTGGCTCAGGCAGGTGATTTAACAATTTCTTATTTTAAAAGACTAGAAAAAATTAAAGATACGGGAAAAATTTTACCGGGCCATGGTGGAATTTTTGATCGTATTGATGGTTTAATTTTTGTAGTTATTTTTACATTTATTTTATATAAATTGAATGTAATTCCATAATGAAAAAAAAAATTGCAATACTAGGATCAACAGGATCTATTGGAAAATCAACATTAGATATTATTAGAAAAGATAAAAAAAATTTTGATGTAATTTTTTTGTCTGCAAATAATAATTATAAAAAATTAATTCAGCAAGCAAAAGAATTTAATGTTAAAAATATTCTTATTAAAAACCAAATTTTATGAAAGAACAGAAAGAAGTTTAAAAAATAGCAAAACAAAAGTTTATTCAGGGGATATTTCTTTAACTAATATTATTTCTAAAAAATTAGATTATACAATGGCTGCAATTGTTGGAGTGGCTGGATTACAACCAACAATTGATGCTATAAAAATTAGCAAAACTGTAGCTTTAGCAAATAAGGAATCTATTATTTGTGGTTGGGAAATTTTATCCAAACTCATAAAGAAATACAAAACTAAAATACTACCCGTTGACTCAGAACATTTTTCAATAATGGAGCTTACTAAAGATATAAGTGATGAGGAGGTAGAAGAAATAATAATCACTGCTTCTGGCGGTCCCTTTTTAAATATACCACAAAATAAACTAAACTATGTCAAACCTACACAAGCTATCAATCATCCAAATTGGAAAATGGGAAAAAAAATATCTATTGATTCTGCAAACTTGATGAATAAAGTTTTTGAGGTAATTGAGGCTTGTAGAATTTTTAAATTTAACAAAAAAAAATACAGAATAATGATACATCCCCAATCTTATGTTCATTCTATAATTCGATTTAAAAACGGTCTAATCAAAATGATTTTATATAATACAGATATGAAAATACCTATATCTAATACTTTATACGGTCGAAAGAATCATGTTTTGAATGTAAAAAAAATTGATGCCAGAATTTTAAGCAAATTAAGTTTTCAAAATGTGAATACAAAACGTTTTCCATCAATCAAATTAATTAACAAGTGTTTAAACTTAGGTTTTTTAGCACCAACAATAGTTAATGCATCAAACGAGGTATTGGTAAGTTTATTTTTGACTAAAAAAATTGGCTTTCTAAAAATTGTTAAAACAATAAACAAGATTTTTAGGGACAAAGATTTCAAAAAACATGCTAAAAGAAAACCAAAATCAATAAAAGATATACAAATAACTGACAATTGGGCTAGATTGAAAACACTTGCGATGTGTGTAAGATAATATTTTATGGAAAATTTTAAAAAGATATTTTTTATATTTATTCTGTTTTTTCTTGCTTTCAGTGCTAAATCTTATGCAGAAATAGTTAATAGAGTTGAAGTCAAAGGAAATGAAAGAATCACTTTAGAGACAATAGTAATTTTTGGGGATATCACAATAGGTAAAAATTATGAATCATCGGATATTACTTTGTTGATTAAAAAACTTTATGAAACCAATTTTTTTTCAAATATATCTATTGAATTACGAGATGGTCGACTGAACATTATTGTTAAAGAAAATCCGATTATAAATTCACTAGTTCTTAAAGGAGAGAAAGCAGAAAAATATAAAACAGCCATTACAGAAAAACTTATTCTTAGGGAAAAAACTTCATTTTTGGAAAATTATATTAAGTCAGATATTAATTTAATAAAAACTTTTTATAGGCAATTAGGATTTTACTTTGTAAAAATAGATTTAGATGTAGAAAAGTTGAAGAGAAATAGAGTAAATTTAATTTACTCAATAGATAAAGGGGAAAAAGCTAAAATCTCTAAGATATATTTTTTAGGCGACAAAAAGATCAGGGATAAAAGATTAAGAGATGTTATTACCTCCCAGGAAGCTAAATTTTGGAAATTCATTTCAAAGAACGTTTATCTAAATAAAGGTAGAGTTGAATTAGATAAAAGATTATTGAAAAATTATTATAAAAATAAAGGTTATTATGAAGTTGATATATCATCAAGTAATGTTGAATATTCTGAAGGAGAAGGTTTTATTTTAACTTTTAGCATTAATGCTGGAAAGAGATATAAATTTAAGAAAATTTTTATAAACGTTTCGGAAGCATTGGATCAATCCGCTTTTATGTCATTAGAAAAAGACTTTAATAATATTATTGGGGACTATTATTCCCAGAAAAAATTAACATCTCTTTTGGAAAAAATAGACAAATTGAGCCAACAAAAGGAATTACAGTTTATTAATCACCGAACGGTTGAAACATTAGAAGGTGATGGCGTTGAAGTTAAAATAGATATTTTCGAAGGTCAAAAATTTACAATTGAAAGAATAAATATAGCTGGTAACAGTGTAACAAATGACTCTGTAATAAGAGGTGAAATGGTTGTAGATGAAGGAGATCCATATAGTGCTCTTCTTGTTAATAAATCAATCAACAGGCTTAAGGCTAGAGGTATTTTTGGAAAAGTTGAAAAGAAAATCACAGAAGGATCTTCACCTAATTTAAAAGTTTTAGAAATAACAGTTGAAGAACAAGCTACAGGCGAACTTGCAGCAGGTGCGGGAGTTGGTACTGATGGAACCTCCTTTATGTTTTCAATAAGTGAGAATAATTGGCTAGGAAGAGGAATTAAGTTCAGTTCCACATTAGATCTTACAGCAGAAACTATAAGTGGAACTATTTTTGTAAACAATCCAAATTATAATTATTCAGGTAACTCAGTATATTCTTCTTTAAACGTTTCATCTTCAGATAAAACTGAAAATTCAGGTTATGAAAGTACAAAAACAGGTTATTCTTTAGGAACAGAGTTTGAACAATATGAAAATATATTCTTATCACCCTCAATCTCTGCATCATATGAAGAGATTGAGGTTCAATCAAGTGCATCTTCAGCAATGAAAAAAATGGACGGAACATACACTAATATGGATTTTGCATACGGTATAACAGTTGATAAAAGAAATCAGGTTTTTCAACCTACCGAAGGTTATAGGACAAAATTTATACAATCATTACCAATCGTTATGGACTCATCATCACTGTTAAATGGAATAGATGTAAGCGCTTATCATGCCTTTTCGGAAGATGTAATTGGAGCAGTTAAATTTCATGCACGTGCGATACATGGTTTGAATAATGAAGATGTGCGAGTAACAAGCAGATTGTATTTGCCTTCGAAAAGGCTTCGCGGCTTTAGAGCAGGTAGAGTAGGACCAAAGGATGGGAAAGATTGGGTTGGAGGTAATTATACTACAGCATTAGGATTTGAGGCGCAGCTGCCTAATTTTTTACCGGAAGCAACAAGAACGGATGTTAGTGCATTTTTAGATACCGGAAATGTATGGGCCGTTGACTACAGCGATACTCTAGATGATACAAACAAAATTAGATCATCCATAGGAGTAGCTGCAAATGTATTTACTGTAATTGGTCCGCTTAGCTTTGTTTTAGCGCAGGATATAACAAAAAGTAATACTGATGAAACTGAATCATTTAATTTCAGAATTGGAACATCATTCTAATGAAATATTTAGTAAAATTTTTTGTAGTTACTTTTTTGTTTTTAATTTATACACATGCTTCAGCAGAACAAAAAATAGCATATTTAGATATGAAATTTGTTTTAAATAATAGCAAGGCAGGAAAAGGTGCACAGGATTTTTTACAGAAATCATTTAAAGAAAATCAAAAAAAATTTTTGGATGAAGAAAATGCGCTCAAAAAGAAAGAAAATGATTTATTAGCACAAAAGACAATTTTGACTAAAAAAGAATATCAAAAAAAATCTGATGATCTGAGAAAAAAAGTAATAGATTATCAATCGCAAAGAAGAACAGCACTTGAAAAAATTACATCACAGAGAGCAGAAGCAAGGCAAAAATTATTAGAAAAGTTAGATCCAATTATGAAGACTTATATTAAAGAAAATGATATTTCGCTGATTATAGATAGAAAAAATGTACTTATGGGAAATACCAATCTTGATATTACAAATATAATTGTTGAAAAGTTAAATAAAGAGTTTCCATCGTTAAGTATAAAATAAAATGGTTTCTAACCAGTTTTTTGTAAAAAAGGGACCATACCCTTTAAAGGAAATAATTAAAGCAATCGATTGCACCAATAACTATTCAAATGTAAAAGACTTTGAAATTCATGGCGTTGAATCCTTAGTAAATGCTAAGGAAAATGATATGACTTTTTTAAATTCTAGTAGATACAAAGACGTTTCTTTAAAAACGAAAGCAGCCGCTTGTATTACTTCTTCAAATCTTTCAAAATTTCTTCCTAATAAATGTATTAAACTTAATGTTAAAAATATATTATTGGCCGTAACTCAAGTTTCAAAAATGTTCTATCCGAAAGCAGATCTAGATTATCCAGATATTAATCTTATAGATTCAAATGAAATTAAAAACAAATACCCTGAAGTGAATTTTGGAAAAAATGTTTTCATTGGAAAGAATGTTCAAATAGGCAAAAATACTTTTGTTGGAAGCAATTGTATAATTGAAAGCAATGTTAAAATTGGAAAAAATTGTGTAATTGGTTCTTTAGTTATTATAAAATATTCTATTATTAATGATTATGTGTGCATAAAGGATGGCTCTAAGATTGGAATCAAAGGTTTTGGTTTTATACCCATTGGACAAAAGAATATTAGAACACCTCAGATTGGAAAAGTAATTTTAGGAGAAGGAGTAGAAATAGGAGCAAATTGTACTATAGACAGAGGTTCTGTTAGCGATACCATAATAGGGAGAAATACTTTTTTAGATAATCATATACAAATAGCTCACAATGTTAAAATTGGTACAAACTGTATGATGGCAGCACAAGTGGGAATAGCAGGAAGCACGACGATAGGTGACAATACTGTAATTGGAGGTCAAGCAGGAATTTCTGGACATTTAAAAATAGGAAACAATGTCAAAATCGGAGGAGCAAGTGGAGTTACAAGAGATATTCCAGATAATTCCCAAGTCATGGGTTATCCTGCTGTTCCGCTAAGAGATTTTGTAAAAATGAGAAGAAAAAAATGAAAAATAATTCAATTGATAAAAAAGAAATCGAGCGTTTGTTACCGCACAGGGAGCCGATGCTCTTAATCGATAGATTAATTAATATTGTTCCTCTAAAATCAGCTACAGCAATAGTGAATGTTAAAAAAACATCTTTTTTTGTACAAGGTCATTTTCCAGGACAACCTGTTATGCCAGGTGTTTTTATTGTTGAAGCTTTTGGTCAAGCGGCCGCCGCTCTAACAGCCCATGGAGTAGATTCTAAAGAATACGAAAATAAATTAGTATACTTGATGAGTATTAATAAGGCGCGATTTAGAAATCCAATTTTTCCTGACTGTGAACTTCATTTAGAGATTGAAGCTATAAGATCCCATGGTCGTGTTTGGAAATATAAAGGTGTAGCAAAGGTTAATGGAACAAAAATGGCTGAAGCCGAGTGGGCTGCAAGTGTTGTTGATAGGACAAAATAAATTATGATTCACAAAACTAGTATCATTGATAAAAATGCCAAAATTTCAAAAACTGCTAAAATAGGTCCATATACAATTATAGGATCTAATGTTGAAATTGGTGATGAAGTCGAAATACACTCACATGCCAATATTGTAGGTAATACAAAAATTGGATCTGGAACTCAAGTTTTTCCCTTTGCAAGCATAGGGACTCAACCTCAAGATCTAAAGTACAAGGGTGAAAAAAATAGTCTAGTCATTGGGAAAAATAATATTATTAGAGAGTACGTAACAATTAATCCAGGGACTCAGGCTGGTCGAACGATTACAAAAATTGGAGACAATTGTTTATTTATGATTTCTTCACATGTAGCTCATGACTGTCAAATCGGAAATAATGTGGTTATAGCGAACAATGTTCCTTTAGGCGGTCATGTGATTATTGAGGATTCAGTTATTATAGGAGGAAATTCTGCGGTTCAACAATTTACCAGAATAGGGCGTTTAGCAATGGTGGGAGGAATGACAGGAGTATTAAAAGATGTAATACCCTTTGGTCTATCATTTGGTAATAGAAATTATTTAAAGGGTATAAATTTAATTGGGCTTCGAAGAAAAAAATATGAAAATAAAATAATAATGGAATTAAATGAAGCATATAATAAAATTTTCTCGTCAAAAAATCTTCATGAAAATTTAGTTAAAATAAATGGAGAATTTAAAGATAATAAATTAGTAAAAGAGGTAACAGAATTTATTTCAAAGGACAAAAAAAGGCCAATCTGTTCACCATTAGAAAATTAATTATTTAATGATAGGATTAGTCCTTGGTGAAACTCAGTTAGGTCATTTAATTATAAAAAAACTTAAATTACTTAAAAAAAAATTTATAATAATTGATATTTCTAAAAAAAAAATATTTAAAAAAAACAAAAATTTCTTCCCATTATCTATAGGCCAGTTGGGAAAAGCTATATCAATATTAAAAAAACATGGATGTAAAAAAATAATTTTTGCTGGGAAAATTACAACTCCTAATTTTTCCAAAACTAAATTTGATTTTAAAGCTATATATTATTTACCAAAAATCATTAAGGGGGCTAAAAAAGACGATGCTTCAATTATCAAGACAGTTATTGAGATTTTTAAAAAAGAAGGTTTCAAAATAATAAGTTCTACTTTTTTTAATCCAGAGCTATTACTCAGGAGAGGAAACTATACAAAAATGAAGCCTGATTTTTTAAGCAAAAAGGATATGCTGAAAGGAAAAAGCATTATTACTGATTTAAGCAGACGTGGTATTGGACAAGGAGTAGTTATTAGAAATAGTCACGTAGTTACAATTGAAGATTCTGATGGAACAGATGCTATGTTGAAAAGAGCCAGTATATTATTCAAGCGATTTTCTTATAGAAATAAAAGACAAGGCATTCTTCTTAAATTCCCAAAGCGAAATCAAGATTTACGTGTAGATTTGCCTACTGTTGGCATCAAAACTATAAAGAAGTGTATAAAAATTGGACTTAAGGGAATTGTTGTAAAAGCAAATCAAAATATTTTTTTAGATCGTTCAAAATGCATTAATTTAGCTAATAAAAATAGAATGTTTATTTGCGCTATTTAATATGCAAAAAAAAATATTTGTTTTAACTGGTGAGCCATCTGGAGATAAATTGGCAGCAAAAGCTGTTTCAAAACTAAAAAAAATTAATAATAATATTGAATATTTATCTGTTGGTGGCACCCACCTTAAATCTAAAGGCATCGATTCAATATTTAAATTAGAAGAAATTACTTATTTAGGATTTACTAGGGTAATTCTTAATTTATTTAAAATTAAAAGAAAAATTAATTATACAGTAAAAAAAATATTAGAATTTAATCCCGATATCTTATTTTCTGTAGATAGTCCTGATTTTACACTGAGAGTTGCAAAAATAGTAAAAAAAAGAAACTCAAATATTAAAACTATACATTATGTTGCTCCTCAAGTTTGGTTATGGAGAGAGGGTAGGGTTAAAAAAATAAAGAATTTTATAGATCATATATTGTTATTATTTAATTTTGAAAAAAAATATTTTGATAAAGAAAATATTAATTCCACATTTGTTGGTCATCCCCTTTTGGATAATAAAATTAAAAACAAAGTCGATTTAAGTTATTTGACTGACAAAAATAAAAAAATCATATCAATATTTCCAGGTAGTCGTTTATCAGAAATAAATACTTTAATGCCTATATTGGTAAAATTTATTATCTTGGCCCAGAGCAAATATAAAGATTTTCTTTATGTATTTCATGCAACCCAAGAATTCAAAGATCTTGTAAATCGATTTTTATCTGAATCCAGTTTAAAAAATTGTGAAATAACGTCAGATGAAAATATTAAAAAAAATATATTATCTAACTCAACTTTTGCTATTGCTAAATCAGGAACTATTTCGTTAGAAATTTGTAATGCAGGAGTTCCATCTATCATAATATATAAAATGAATTTTCTTAACTTCTTTATCATTAAACTGCTAATTAAGGTTAGGTATGCAAATATTTTTAATATAATATCTAATTCTGAAATTATTCCTGAATTGTTACAATCTAGATGTAATCCTAAAACTATTTATGAATTTGTAGAATCATATATTAAAAATCCTAAATTGGGAAAAACACAGATTTTGAATTGTAATAAAATCTTAGATGAAATGAAAATAGATACTTCATCTACTGAAAAAGTTGCTAATATTTTGAATAAAAGTTTAAATTAATTGAATTTACTTAATCTTTTTAAAACTTCATCTTTTTCTAAAGATAAGATTATGTCGTAAATTCCAGGACCAAATTTAGATCCCGTAAGTGCTATCCTCATAGGCTGTCCAATTCCTTTAAAATTAGTCTGATGTTTATCCATTAATTCTTTTAGTTGTTTCTCTAGTGTTTCCTTATTAAGCATTTCACTTTCTTCAATTTTCTTACAGTAATCTTTGATAATTTTTTTGGACCTGTCGTCAATTAAATTAAGATCTTCAGAATTAATACTAAACTTATTAGTGATAATGTAATTAGCATTTTTGTGAATATCTTCTAGGGATTTAGCTTTATTTTTAAGAAAATGTATTGAGTTTATTAGTTTTTTTTCAAACTTACCTTCAATTTTTTCTTTGTATTGCTGACAATAATTTTTGAAAGTTTGAAATAACTCTTTTTCATCCATATCTTTTATATAGTGTTCGTTCATTGATAAAATACGATCCATGTCTAGTTTTGAAGGAGATTTTCCGATTCCAGATAAATTGAAGTATTTAATACTTTCCTCTAAAGAAAATATTTCCTTGTCCTTATAAGACCATCCTAAACGGAGCAAATAATTTCTTAAAGCCCCAGGTAATATTCCTATTTTAATATAATCACTTAATGTAGAGGCGTTATCTCTTTTAGATAATTTTTTCCCTGCAGCACTATGGATCAATGGTATATGAGCAAATTCTGGAAGCTTCCATTTCATTGCTTCATAAATTTGTTTTTGTTTAAAGGTATTAATTTTGTGGTCATCTCCTCTTATAACATGCGTAATATTCATCAAGTGATCATCAACGACAGCAGATAATTGATAGGTAGGCGAACGATCCTTTCGGAGAATTATAAAGTCTTCAATTATTGCATTGGAAATATTAATCTGGCCTTGGACTAAATCTTTTATTACAGTATTTCCACTTATTTTACTTTTGAATCTTGTTACCGGTTTAACATTTTTTGGAATTTCTAAATCCTTAGGATTTCTCCATTTTCTATTATAAACAAAAGGTATCCCGCTTTTTTTTGCTTTTGTTTTTTGTTCTTCAATTTCTTTTTCTGTACAATAACATTTATAAGCAAAACCTTTCTTTAAAAGTTCATCAGCAATTTCTTTGTGTTTATTAACTTTTTCCGATTGTATATATTCTTTGCCATCGTGTTGAATACCAATCCATTTCAGCGATTCAATAATTTGTTTTTTATATTCATCTTTGGATCTTTCTTTGTCTGTATCTTCAATTCTTAAATAAAATTTTCCTTTATTATTTTTAGAAAATAGCCAATTAAAAAGAGCTGTTCTAATACCACCTATATGCAATGGTCCAGTTGGAGAGGGAGCAAACCTTGTTGCCACTAAACTCATAAATGATTATTAGACTATTTTTTTAGAAGTTTCTATATAAAGATACTAGGACACCCTGGATTTTTACTCTATCAGGGCCAAAAATTTTTGTTTCATAACTTTTGTTTGCGCTTTCAAGAGCTACAACTTTACCTTTTTTTCTTATTCTTTTAAGCATGGCTTCATGATCGTCGATTAGAGCAACTACTATTTGTCCATTGTCGGCGGTATTAGTTTTTCTAACAATGACCGTATCACCATCATTGATTCCAGCTTCAATCATGGAGTCGCCGGAAATTTTTAAACCAAAATGTTCTCCTTTATTACTTAATGCTTGTGGAAGAACTATTCTACTAACTTCGTTCTGTATTGCTTCAATTGAGGTACCAGCTGCAATTTTGCCTAATACAGGTATTTCGTTTACATTGTTTTTTTGATTATTACTATCTAATCCGCCCTTTATTACACTTGGTGAGAAAGAGTTATAAATATCATTCGCACTAGCTGTTTCGGGTAATTTTAAAACTTCCAGTGCTCTTGCTTTGTGAGCAAGTCTTTTAATAAAGCCTCTTTCTTCTAAAGCAGTGATGAGTCTATGGATTCCAGATTTTGATTTTAAATTTAAGGAATTTTTCATTTCTTCATATGAAGGCGAAACTCCAGTAGATCTGATCTTTTTATTTATATATAAAAGCAGGTTTTTTTGTTTTTTAGTTAACATAGAACAAACATCGTACATTTATCGTTCTATAAAAGTTCTAATTTTAAATCAATGCTTAAAAACCCTTAATTTTAAAGGCTTATTTGAGTAAATTGTTTTAGCTTTGAACCAATGTCTTGGCTTTTGAGAAGCGATTCTCCAATGAGGAAATTATAAATTCCAGCGTTATCTATTATAAATTTTATGTTGTCAATTGAATGTATTCCGCTTTCACAGATCAATGGGTTTTGGTGAGAATTTAATATTTTAGAAAGTTTCACAGATGTATTAAGAGAAACTTCCAAAGTCTTTAAATTTCTATTATTTATTCCAATAAGAGAATCTTTAAAAGACAAAGCAATTTCAGCTTCTTTTTCTGAATGAACCTCAATTAAAGTTGAAATATTTAGATCATTCGCAGCTTGACATAAGTCTTTAGCAAGCACTTTATCAACCGCAGATAAGATTATCAAAATACAATCAGCCCCAAAACTTTTAGCTAAAGCTACTTGATAAGTATCAATAAAGAAATCTTTACATAATATAGGGATTTTATAATTGCTTTTAATATTTTTTATATAATCAAGTTTACCTAAAAAAAAATATTCTTCTGTAAGAACAGAAAGAAAAGAGGCTCCATTTTCAAAATAAATTTTTGCTATATTAAGAGGATTAAAATTTTTTATAATTTCTCCAGCAGATGGGCTCGCTTTTTTAATTTCAGCTATAATAGAAATTTTACGTTCTGAATTTCGTCTTTTAATTTTATCTTTAAAATCAATGAAATTGTTTATGTTTTTAATATCTTCGAAAAGTTTGTTTTCAGGGTGTTCTTTCTTGTAAATTTTAATCCTTTCTTTTTTTTTGTTAATAATCTTTTTTAATACATTTTCCATCTTAGAAGGTCTGAATCTTTTTTAGATGAATTAAGGTTTTATCGGATTCTAAATATTTTCTTGAAAATTCATATGCATCTTCAAATTTATTAAATTTATTACAAACAATAAGAGCGGCAGCTGAATTTAAACATACTGCTTCGGAAAATTCATTTTTACTTCCACTAAAAATATCTATTATCTTATTAGCGTTGTAATCAGCATCTTGCCCTTTTAAATTATCAGGATTATTAAATTTTACCCCGATTTTTTTAGGATCAATCTTGATTTCGTTAATCTTATTATTTTTCAATTCAACAATATTAGTTATTGCAAATGGAGAAATTTCATCCATACCGTCTTCACTGTGAACTATCCACGCATGTTCTGATTGTAAATTTTTTAAAGCATTTGCAAAAGGTAGTAACCATTTTTTTGCAAAAACCCCTACCACTTGCCTTTTTACGTTAGCTGGGCTACTTAACGGACCTAGCAAATTAAATATAGTTCTTGAACCAATTTTTTTTCTTATAGGAGCAACGTACTTCATAGTTAAATGGTAATTTGGAGCAAACATAAAACCAAAATTATTCTTTTCTATGCTTTTAGCGACTCCATCTGGTTGTAAATGAATGTTAATTTTTAATCTCTCTAGAACATCTGCTGAACCACATTTTGATGAAAGTGCTTTATTTCCATGTTTTGCAACTTTAATATCCATGCTGGCCAATAGAAGCGAAGAAGCTGTAGATATATTAAGAGTATTTTTTCCATCACCTCCGGTACCACAAGTATCTATAATATCTTCAGATGTTTTCACTTTTAATGCTTTTTCTCTCAAAACGTATACTCCACCAGCAATTTCGTCAGATGTTTCGCCTTTGGTAGATAAAGCTGTTAAAAAATTATAAATTAAGTTTTCTGACATTTTTCCATTCATAATACTAAGGAAAATTGTTTTACTTTCTTCAAAGCTTAGATTTTTGCCCTTAGAAATATTATTAATTAATTGTTCTAAATTATTCATAACTGTTCAGTATTTTAAAAAATTTTTTAACAACTTCATACCCTCAGGGGTTCTAATACTTTCAGGGTGGAATTGAACACCATGAACATTATATTTATTATGCATTATTCCCATGATGATTTTATCTTTAGTTTCTGCAGTTATAATTAATTCTTTACTGAGAGTTTTTCTATCAATGATTAAACTATGATATCTTGTTGCAAATAATTTTCTTTTTATACCCTGAAAAATACCTTTTCCGGCGTGCTTAATTTGACTGATTTTTCCATGCATAACTTTTTTTGCGACAACAATTTTAGATCCAAAAATTTGTCCTATAATTTGATGGCCTAAACACACTCCTAATATTGGAATAGATTTATAAAAGTATTTGACTATTTTTAAACAAGATCCAGCCTGGTCGGGATTACCTGGGCCAGGCGAAATGACTATTTTTTGATATTTATTTTTTTTAATTTTATCAATTTTGATTTTATCATTTCTACAAACATCTACTTTACATTTGAGTGATGAAAGATAATGGTACAAGTTATAAGTAAAGCTATCATAGTTATCTATAAGTAATAATTTCATTTTTTTTAATTCAATGAGTTTATTAATGCTTTTGCCTTATTAACTGTTTCTAAATATTCTTTTTCAGGAATGCTGTCAGCAACAATTCCTGCGCCAGATTGTATATAAAATTTATTATTTTTAATAAGTGCTGTTCTTAAAGCAATACAAGTATCAAAATTTTGGTTGGCGGAAAAATATCCGATAGCGCCTGCATACATTTTCCTTTTAGATTTTTCTAGTTCATCAATAATTTCCATAGCTCTTATTTTGGGTGCCCCGGAAACTGTTCCCGCAGGAAATCCGGCAAGCATAGTGTCAAGTAAACTGTGTTTTTTATTAAATTTGCCCTCAACATTGGAAACAATATGCATAACGTGAGAATATTTTTCCACTTTAAATTTTTCAGTAACCTTAACGGAATTAATTTTTGAAACTTTTCCAACGTCATTTCTGCCTAAATCTAAAAGCATTAGATGTTCTGACAATTCTTTTTTATCATTCAATAGTTCTTGTTTATAAAATGCATCCTTTTTAGCGCTTAAACCTCGTGGTCGTGTTCCAGCAATCGGCCGAATAGTTATTTTATTTTTTCTTAACCTTACTAAAATTTCTGGGCTGCTTCCTATTATTTGAAAGTCATTAAAGTTAATAAAATACATAAAAGGAGAAGGGTTGGTAATTCTTAATTTTTTATATATCTCTAATGGAGATTTTGTAAGCTTGGCTTCAAATCTTTGACTTAGTACCACCTGAAAAATATCACCTTTTTTGATATATGCCTTTGCTTTTAAAACAATTTCTTTAAATTTTTTTTTAGAAATATTTGATCTAACTTTTATTTTTTTATTAGTTTGAGTCTGTGTATTTCTTCGATCTTCAACATTAAAGGTTAAGCTTTTTAAGTTTTGAATATTTTTTATTTGATTTGAATAATATTTTGAATAGTTATTAATTTTTTGGTCAGCAAAACAATTGATTATAAAATAAATTTTTTTAAGCAAATTATCATGAATTATAAGTGTTTTAGGTCTCATTAATTTTATATCAGGCATTTTCAAGTCATCATGGCAATCATCGGGAATTTTTTCAATGTATCGAATAATATCATATGAAAAGTATCCTACTAAAAGAGAACATAGAGGAGGAAGATTCTTTGGCAGAGGAAAATTAAAATTTTCAATTAATTTTCTTAGAAATATGTATGGGGTACCTTTTATTATTTTTTTTTTATTGTTTTCAATAAGATAGATTTTTTTTTTATTAAATTCCCAAATTTTATCGGGGTCAGCTCCAATTATTGTATATCGTCCTCTTATTCTGCGTTTTTCTACCGATTCGAATATAAAACTATTTTCTTTTATTAAAAAATTATTAATTATATTTTCAATAATTTTATTATTCTTACAAGCAGCTTGGTGAAATATTATTTGATTTTTTTTATTTTTATGTTTTTTTTTAAAATTAATGAAGCTTGTATTTATATTCATTAAAAATAATTTTTAGTTTTAGCTAATGTTTGATAATTAATATTTATTTCGTATTTATTTTCGAGGTAAGAATTATAGGTATTATACAAATCAGTAGTTATTTTATTTTTGGACAAATCAAAATATTTTTTATAGTTTTCCGTTTTTTCACCAATAGATACGTTTTCGATTTTATCAATATAAATTAAAAAATTTTCCGAAAATTCAATATCCGCGACAACTATTACTTTTTTTTCTGAAAATGCATAAATCTGATTAATAAGCTCTTGTTTTAAAACATTATCATCATTGCGATTTTCAAGTCTAATCTTTTTAATAACAACCTTTTCATCTTTTGATAACTTGTCAAAGTCGTTTTTTTTGAAATTATTTTTATTTATTTTACTAATTATTTCAGAAATTAATTTTCTTTTAGTTTGTTTTTTAAGGTTTAATAGTATTTCTTTTTTAACCGATTGATCAGTGACTTTTCTCTGAATATTTTCAGTTTTAGTTAGCTCGACAATAAAATAATTATTATCATGTTCTATTAGAACCGTTGGTTCTACTTGATCTATATCAAAAATTTTTTTAATTAATTCATTGGGAAAGTGGGTGTCTGTTTCGAATTTTCTGTCTTGATCCAATTCATTAAAAGTTGCTGAGGTTGCGGATGCTAAATTAAATCTATTCAATAGAAAGTCTAAATTCTTTCCTTCAAATATCAGGTCATCAATTTCGTCAATCTTTTGAAAAAATAAATCGGTAAATTCATTATCGCCAGTTAAATTTTTTGGATTTAATTTGATAAATTGAATCGACTTGTAAATTATTTTATAGGTATCTTTATTTTGATTAAAATATGATTCAATTTGATTTTCATTAAAGCTTGATTTTTTCTCAAAAACGTCATTTAAATTTATAACTTCAATATTTCTTTTTTGATTTATTTTATCATACGCTATATTAACCAAAAATTTTGAAGGCATAATTCCTTTTCCAATGAAATCGAACAGCTGTTCTTTTTTTACTAGTTTCGATAAATTAGCTTCATATACAACAGCGTTTAAACTATTTTTAACCAAATATTTTTCATATTCTGTTCTTGAAAATTTATTATTTTTTTTAAATGCTTTTTCATTTTTAATAATTTTACTTAAAGAATTTTCAGAGAACTTAATGCCATGATTTTCGATTTCTAGAGCAATTAATTTTTCTCCAATGAAATTAGAGAGCAATTTTTCAATCAAATTTTTATCCAAAGTTTCAAAGTCTGGATTTGGCGCATTATATCTTATATAATCAACAAATTCCTGTGTAGAAATTTTTTCGTTTCCAATCTCAGCTATTGTATTTTGTTTTCCGCCTTGAAATACAGGTCCCATTCCCCAAAATATAAAGGGGACAGCAATAAATAATAATAATATTTTTGCAAAAAATGATGATGAGAATTTTCTTATTGGTCTTAACATTGTAATTAAAACTATTCTATTTTATTGTTATATAATTAGATACTCTATAAATTAAATTTTAAATCATGACAAATAAATTAAAATATTTCATTGGTAACTGGAAAATGTTCGGTGATTTTGGCTCGATAAAAATCATTTACCAAATACATCGATTTTGCCTCAGATTTAATAAACACCATAAAAAAAATAAAATTGTTTTATGTGTGCCAAACACATTAATTTCTTTTTTTACGAAAAAACTTAAATCAACATTTCTTTCTATAGGAGCACAAAACTGTCATCACCATAGTAATTATGGACCTTTTACAGGTTCGGTGAGTGCTTCAATGCTTAAAAATGCTGGTGCTAAATATGTAATTTTGGGACATTCTGAAAATAGATCAGAGGGAGACACAAATAAAATAATTAAAAAAAAAATTGAATCTGCTTTAAATCAAAAATTAAATATTATTTTTTGTATTGGTGAGACATTTAAAGAAAAAATTAAAGGTAAAACTTTTTCTGTCCTCAAAAATCAAATAAAAGGTTCAATTAATAAAAAATATAATATAAATAAGATTATCATTGCTTATGAACCTATCTGGTCAATTGGAACTGGTAAGATTGCCAAAGTTCAAGAACTAAAAAATACATTTAAATTTATTAAAAATGAATTTAAAAAAAATTTTAAAACAAAAACGTTTCCGGTCGTTTTATATGGAGGGTCTGTTAATGATAGTAATATAGGGTTGTTTTCGTCAATTTCAGAAATAGATGGGTTTTTAATTGGTGGCGCCTCTAAGTCATCAAAAAAATTTATTGATATAATAAAAAATTACTATAAATAACAGAACATGGAAAATTTTATTTTAGTATCAAATATCATTTTGGCTATTATCTTAGTTATTGTAATTCTTTTGCAAAAATCCGAAGGGGGTGCTTTGGGCATAGGAGCATCTCAAGAAAGCTTTATATCTTCTAGGTCAGCGGGTAACCTTTTAACAAAAATAACAGCAATACTAGCAACTCTATTCATCATAACTAGTATTTCGTTGACAATTATGGCGCAAAAAGAAATATCAACTTCATCAGTTTTAGAAAGAGTTGAGGAAAAGCAAGACCCTTCTGAACCTCAAATTCCAAAATCAGATTAATAATTTAACTTTAATTTTTTTTCTTAATCCTTTACCATGGCGCGATATGTATTTGTCACGGGCGGCGTGGTCTCATCAATTGGAAAAGGATTATCTTCAGCATCATTAGCTGCGTTACTTCAATTAAGAGGTTTTAAAGTCAGAATTCGAAAGTTGGATCCTTATTTAAACGTAGATCCAGGTACCATGAATCCTTTTCAACATGGAGAAGTTTTTGTAACTGATGATGGAGCAGAAACTGATTTGGACTTAGGTCATTACGAGAGATTTACAGGAATTTCAGCTACTCAATCCGACAATATTACAACAGGCGGAATTTACAGTGAGATAATAAAAAAGGAAAGAAAAGGAGATTATCTGGGTGGAACTGTTCAAGTAGTTCCACATGTTACAGATCGCATAAAAAAATTTATATCTCATGATATAAAAAATGAAGATTTTGTAATTTGTGAAATTGGCGGAACTGTCGGAGATATAGAGAGTTTACCTTTTCTTGAAGCAATTAGGCAATTTTCTAATGATACGGAGAAAAAAAATAGTTTGTTTATTCATTTAACTTTAGTTCCTTATCTCAAAGCTTCAGGCGAACTTAAAACCAAACCAACTCAGCACTCTGTAAAAGAGTTAAGAAGTTTAGGTATTCAACCGGATATAATTATTTGTAGATCAGAAAAAAAAATTCCAATATCAGAAAGAAAAAAAATATCCTTATTTTGTAATGTTAATATTGAAAATGTTATTGAAACTGTTGATGTAAGAACAATTTATGAAGCACCAATTAGTTTTCATAAAGAAAAACTTGATGACAGAGTTTAATATTAAAAGTAAAAAATCACCAAACCTTACAAAATGGAAAAACATAACCACAAAATTATTAAATACAAAAAAAGATGTAAATATAGGGATTATAGGTAAGTATGTTAATCTTAAAGATGCATATAAATCTTTAGACGAAGCTTTAACCCATGGCGGAATTGCAAACAATCTTAAAGTTAATCTCAGCAGGATAGATTCAAAGCATTTAAACAGCCAAAATTTGAAATCAGCTTTAAAAGATGTCTCTGGTATCTTAATTCCTGGTGGTTTTGGGAAAAGAGGCAGTGAAGGAAAAATTGCTGCCATAAAATATGCAAGATTAAATAATATACCTTTCTTTGGAATTTGTTTTGGTATGCAAATGGCGATAATTGAAGCGGCTAGAAATTTACTAAACATAAAAGATGCCTCCTCAAGTGAATTTGGTAATAATTGCACTCCAGTAGTTGGTTTATTAGAAGAATGGCAAAAAGGAAAAGCAAGATTTAAAGGAAGTGAGAAAGATTTAGGCGGTACAATGAGATTAGGTTTATATGAAGCAATACTTAAACGTAATTCTTTAATATCTAAAATATATTCAATGAAAAAAATTAAAGAAAGGCACAGACACCGATACGAAGTAAATATAAAATATAAAGATGAATTTGAAAAAAAAGGATTGATTTTTTCTGCTTTATCACCCGATGGGCTACTGCCTGAGATAATAGAACTTAAAAATCATCCTTGGTTTGTTGGTGTTCAGTTTCATCCTGAATTTAAATCTAGACCTTTTACACCTCATCCATTATTCTCCTCTTTTGTTAAAGCTGCAGAATTAAGTCA
>JYMV01010832.1_pt1 | contig 19268 bp, 16 predicted proteins | sample 338911 | NCBI WGS metagenome assembly JYMV01 (sample SAMN03354496, study PRJNA234377) | hydrothermal vent metagenome | biome: Deep sea; feature: Hydrothermal plumes at the Eastern Lau Spreading Center, Western Pacific Ocean; material: Seawater | place: Tonga | collected 2009 | depth 2000 m m
AGTTGAGGTGGCATTGACTTTGATTTTCTGAGCGCTAACCCCAAATTCAAGAGAGGCTATTTGTTGAATTTTGGTATGTAGGCCCTGTCCCATTTCTGTGCCCCCGTGATTAACCAATACTGTACCGTCTTTATATACGTGTACCAGGGCACCAGCTTGATTCAAGAAGGAAGTAGTGAAGGATATGCCAAACTTTACAGGGGTTATGGCAATGCCCCTCTTAATGAATTCGCTTTTCTCGTTGAACTGCTTAACGAGATCTCTGCGTTCGATGTATCTGGAAGACAGCATCAATTGTTCTTCGATAATATTCAGGCGATTGTGTTCAATAATCTGCCCGTAAGGAGTCTCACTTCTTCCTTCCCCGCCATAGAAGTTAATATTTCGGATTTCCGCGGGATCTTTTTTTAACTGTCTGGCAATCTTATCTATTATTGTTTCTATGCAAGCCATGCCTTGCGGCCCACCAAATCCTCTAAAAGCAGTATTGGACGGCAAATTCGTAAACCAGGCAAATCCCATTATCCTGATATTGGGAATGTAATAGGCATTGTCAGCATGCATCATAGCCCTCTCCAGAATAGCCATGGTTAGGTCAGTGGCTGCACCTGCATCTGTATGCTGTTCGAGGTCCAGCCCCATTATCAATCCTTTGTTGTTAAAAGCTGCTTTATAATAAGTGAGAAAAGGATGTCTCTTGCCCGTCATTTTTTGGTCATCATCGCGGAACAGTCGAATTTTAACCGGCCTTCTTGTTTGAAAAGCCAACAGTGATGCCCATACAGCCACATGATTGGCCTGTGTTTCTTTTCCTCCAAAAGCTCCCCCCATTCTTCTAACCTGTACTTCGATTTCATTTTTAGGAATTCTCAGCACTTCTGAAACAATAGCTTGCGTTTCAGAAGGGTGCTGGGTAGAGCTATGTACAAGTAATTCTACCCCTTCTCCGGGATACGCAAGTGCAACTTGTGTTTCCAGGTACCATTGCTCCTGTGCTCCTGTCTTAAGCTCACCTTCAATGATGTTAGGGGCTGAATTAAAGGCTTTTTTGATGTTTCCATTTTCAATCTTTCTCTTTGGTTGTATAAGCCTGCCAGATTTAATTGCGTCCACAATTGACAATATTGGTTTCAGCTGCTTGTATTCAATTGTGATGAGCTTTTCCGCAGTCCTGGCTATTTCTTCTGTATCGGCCGCAATAAGGAAAATAGCTTGTCCTATAAATGTTACCTTACCGGAAGCCAAAACCAATTCGTCACGTATCACAGGGCCCATTTGATTTTCTCCGGGAATGTCCTTGTAACTGAGAATGCAATGAACACCCTTTACATTTTTAGCTTCAGCCAAATTGTAAGAAACTATTTTGGCATGTGCGTGCGGACTGTAAACTACGTGGCCGTGTAATAGCTCTTTATTGACAAGCATGTCGTCTATAAAAACAGCCTCACCTGTTACATGGTATTTTGCGCTTTCATGTTCTAGCGTACTCATCAGTTGTTGGTTTCAGTCCAAAATTTTAACAATAGGTTTTTAGCCATAACCTCACGTCCACGTGCACTTGAACGCGCATCTGAGATTGGTTTGAAATCGGCAGCAATCAAATTAGCCGCCTGTTCAATGGTTTTGCGGCTCCACACTTTACCTAACAGGAATGCTTCCGTTTTTTTCGCGCGCTTGGTCACTTCTGCCATTCCTCCATAAACCAACATTAACTCGACAGGCATATTAGATTTATCCAGGCTAAGCCTAAAACCTCCACTCACGGTGGCTATATCGAGGTCTTTTCGTTTGGAGATTTTGTAGGATCGGATTTGTGCTCCACCAGATGACTTGGGAATATGTATTTCTGTAATCAATTCTCCCGCCTTGCACTGTGATTTTCTATAACCCAATATAAACTCATGCATTGGAACCTTCCGCGCCCCTTTCTTGCCTCCGATTACTATGATGGCCTTTAAAGCAATAAGCACTGGTGTTGTGTCGCCTATAGGCGAAGCTGATCCCAAATTACCACCCAGCGTAGCGAGCTGCCTGATTTGTTTTGAACCAAAAACAGCTAACATTTTATAAAGGGAAGGCAGCTTTTCTTTGCTGAAGGCCTTAATCGACTCCAGTGAGGCCCCTGCGCCTATAATGTAGTGATTCTTGTTTGCGCTGATTGCCTTTAGCTCGTCAATATCGCCAATATCAATTATTTCAGGGATTACCTCATGGTTTTTAGTCACTCTAAGTGCCACATCTGTGGCGCCTGCAACAATCGTAGCTTTTGGATATTTCTGTATCAATTGTAAAGCGCTTTGCTTTCTTGATGGTTTGTGATAAACCTGAATACCGTTTGATAGCTTCTTGTTATTGGCATGAATCCCCGCCAGCATTTTCTTGACCTCCGCCTGTTCGCTGAACTGATCTCTTGCCTTTTTCGCTCCAGCGCTTTGAGCAGCATCCACAATAGAACGATATCCAGTGCACCTGCACAAATTACCTGTTAGCGCATCATCAATCTGTTCGTTTGTTGGAATGCTGTAATTCTTGTAGAGGTCAAACATAGCCATGACGAATCCAGGAGTACAATATCCGCACTGACTGCCATCCTTCTCTACCATGGCTTTTTGCACGGGATGCAGATTAGTGCTGCTTCCCAAATTTTCAACGGTTATCAGCTGTTTCCCATGTAGCATGGGAAGAAAGAGCAAGCAAGCATCTACAGCCCAATAGCGCATTTTTTTGCTCTCTTCCTTAGCCAAGACTACAGTGCAAGCGCCACAATCTCCCTCGGCGCAACCTTCCTTGCATCCTTTATGATTGGGCAAGCTGCGCAAATAATTAAGTACAGTTGTTGTAGGGCTTAAGGCCTGCTCTCCCGAGAAATCTATACTGATAACCTCTTCATCCAGTACAAATGAAATGATATGTGAATTTGTTTTCTTCATTCAGCTCAGGCCAGGGACTTTGATCTTACATCGATCATTTTAGCGAGTATTGAAATAGCTATTTCTTTGGGCGTGATGGCATCAATTTCGATTCCCATGGGCCAGTCTATAGCTTTCATCTGTTGATCCGTCAGTTTTTTTCCTGTTTTAAATGCCTTTTTGGCGATTTCCACCTTGCGTACACTGCCGATCATTCCCAGATATTGGTGAGGTTGATTTGCACAGAAAGATACAATATCTCTGTCAAACGCATGATCATGAGTTATCACCGCGATAAAGGTGTTGTTATTGAAATTAAGTTCATTAAAAGCCCTGCTGTACTTTTTATGAATAACAGCTATTCCATTGTATTTGAGCGGTGCTAATTCTGCAGGCCGCTCGTCTATAACCGTAACTGAAAAGTCAACTTCGCTAGCAAAATGAGCGAGTGCTTTGCCAATATGTCCGGCACCAAAAATGTATAGCTTTTTCTTGTTCAAAATAGGTTCTATAAAGATTGTCAATGCTCCCCCGCAACACATTCCCAGGTCTTGAACCAAGGTGTGTTCGAAAGAATTTGCTCGCCGTAATTTAATAATATCAATGGCATTTTTAATTGTTGTTTTTTCTAGCGCCCCTCCCCCGATGGTACCGAATATGGACCCATCTTCATATACCAGCATCTTGGTACCCGTTTTTCTGGGCGTAGAACCGGAGCAATTCACGATCGTGCACAGGGCTCCTTTGCCATCAGATTTTTCGAGAGCTGCTAATTTCTTGTATATGCTTTCCATTTCCTATAGAATGTGCTAAATTTACGCAAATTTAGTTTTCAGTCAATCTGATGGATGAGGGATAAATTTGGCCGCCGACACGATTATTTGAGGATTTCATTGACTGAAAGATGCAACCTGCGATGCAGCTATTGTATGCCAGAAAATGGCGTACCCCTCACACCCAAGGACAATTTAATGACGGCGAGTGAGGTATTTCAAATTGCAAGGGTTTTTACCAGATTAGGCGTTGACAAGATTAGATTGACCGGCGGAGAACCGCTGGTTCGCAAAGATGCAGCTGAGATCATTCTCAGCCTAAGCGTACTGCCTGTCAAGTTATCGATAACCACGAATGGCATCCTGATTGATCGCTATATTGAGAATTTCAAGGAGGCTGGCCTCAGCTCTTTGAATTTAAGCTTAGACACGCTAAAGAGGGATCAGTTTTTAAAAATAACAAAGAGGGATGAGTTCGATACTGTTCTGAACAACATAGACTTACTTCTAGCTGAGGGATTCCATGTGAAGATAAATGTTGTTGTTCAAAAGGGAGTGAATGAGAAAGAGATACTTGATTTCATTGAATGGACAAAAAACGAAGCAGTACACATACGTTTTATTGAGTTTATGCCATTTGCTGGAAATTCGTGGAATAAGGAGAGCATATTTTCTTACAAGGACATATTGAATAGGGTACAGGCAATTCACTCAGTTGAAAAACTAAGTGATAAACCGCATGCTACATCGAAGGCATTTAAGGTAAAAGGCTACAAGGGCACTTTTGCTGTGATCAGCTCAATGACCGATAACTTTTGTGCAAGCTGCAATAGGCTAAGACTTACCGCCAATGGCAAGATGAAGAATTGTTTGTTCTCAAAAGGCGAAGCAGACCTGCTCACCTCGTTCAGGAAGGGGGAGGTTATTGAATCTATTATTAGGCAATGTATACAAAAGAAAAAAGCTGTACATGGTGGTATTGAGAATATTCAGCATCTCTCAGATGCTGACCGGGATATTAAAAACCGGAGCATGATACTTATTGGAGGATAAACAAGAATGCGTTCATGAGCAAATCGGTCGGTGGTTTATCTTCTATAAAATACTCTTTGAGTGTTGCCAATAAGGTAGGATACGCCAACTTCTGGAAATCCATAAGATCTAAAAACACCTGTAAGACCTGTGCTTATGGAATGGGAGGACAGTCGGGTGGAATGCGGAATGAGGTGGGTACAGGCCTGGAAATCTGTAAAAAGAGTATTCAGGCGCAACTGACCGACATTCAAAAGGGCATTCCTGTTGAGTTTTATTCAGATAATCAGGTTGAGGAGATTAAGAAGCTAAAACCTCGGGAGCTTGAAATGCTCGGCAGGCTCAATAATCCACTCTATAAAAATACTGGCGATAAGCACTACACGGTAATCTCCTGGGAAGAAGCTTATTCTAAAATTGTTGAGACACTTATACGTACGGATGCTGATGATGTTTTCTTTTACGCTTCGGGTAGGTCATCCAATGAGGCGGCTTTTGTGCTGCAGCTCTTCGCCAGGCTTTACGGCACCAACAATGTCAACAACTGCTCCTATTACTGTCATCAGGCATCAGGTGTTGGGCTCAATTCAATAATAGGGTCGGGAACCGCAACGCTTGAGCTAGACGACCTAAAGCAGTCTGATTTGATCTTTGTGTTTGGCGCTAACCCATCATCGAATCACCCAAGATTTTTAACGGAGCTAATGCACTGCCGGAGAAGAGGGGGGAGTGTTGTGATCGTGAATCCGATGAAAGAGCCAGGCCTTGTCCGTTTTGCTATTCCTAGCGACTTGCGTTCCATGATCGGAGGCGGCTCCGATATTGCCTCACATTACATTCAGCCCAACATTGGAGGAGATATCGCATTCATTCAGGGAATGGCCAAGTGTGTAATTGGAAAAGATGCTGTAGAACATGAATTCATCAATAATTGCACAAATGAATATGAGGCCCACAAGAAGCATATTGAAGGTGTTGCCTGGGAAGATATTGAGGTGTCTTCTGGTGTTAGCAAAGAGACAATTGAGGATATAGCTGAATTGTATTGCAAGGCAAAAAATGTAGTGTTTGCCTGGTCTATGGGTATAACACATCACCTGCATGGCGTTGAAAATGTGGAATCAATAGCCAACCTGGCCATGCTCCGCGGAATGCTGGGCAAAAGGTATGCAGGTTTACTGCCGCTCCGTGGACATAGCAATGTGCAGGGCATAGGTTCTATTGGGGTAACCCCTGCCCTCAAGGAGAAAGTGTTTCAGAATCTGGAAAGCCATCTCGGTGTTAAGCTTCCCGAAACACAAGGTATGGACACCATGTCATGCATAGAAGCTGCGAATACCGGAGATATCAATGCCGCATTTATTCTAGGGGGCAACTTGCTGGGGGCTAATCCCAATAGAACCTTCGCTGAGGAGTCGCTGAATAAGATTCCGTTTAAAGTGTTCATGAGCACAACATTTAATGAGAGCCATTTCAACGGAGTTGATAAGGAAGTAATTGTGTTACCCTGTATCGCACGTGATGAAGAAAAACAAGCTACGACTCAGGAGTCCATGTTTAACTTTGTCCGAATGAGTGATGGAGGGTCGGTACGGTTGGAAAATGCCAGGTCGGAAGTTGACATCATTTGTTCAATCGCCGAAGATATTATCGACAAGGAGATGGTTGATTTTGGACATTTCAAGGATCATAGCAATATTAGAAACGCGATAGCGGCTACCATTCCTGGGCTCAGTGGATTAGCTGATATAGATGAGACCAAAAGAGAATTCCAAATAGAAGGCCGGGTATTTCATGAGCCCCTGTTTGCTACGCCTGATAAGAAGGCCAACTTCAAAGTTATTAATCTCCCTATTTCTAATCTAAATGGAAAAGAGAATACCTTCAATTTAATGAGCGTGAGAAGCGAAGGGCAGTTCAATACCATTATTTACGAGGAGCATGATCTATTTCGGGGCCAAAGTGAGCGGTGGATAGTACTGATGAATTTTTTAGACATTAAACGAATAAACATGAATGAGAATGATCTTGTGGATGTTGTGAATGAGACGGGCGTAATGAAGGCGGTTAAGATTAGGTCTTTTGATATTAAAGCGGGAAATGTCATGTGCTATTTCCCGGAAGCCAATGTGCTCATATCCAAAGACGTGGATAGAAGGAGCCGGACACCTGGCTTCAAATCTACTGTGGTGCAATTATTTCCAGTATAAAATCATTTTTTACATGGATTTTTGATGATCATAGGTAATTTTAGGCCGGAAATAGTAAAGACAAGATGAGACGAGCTATGTTAAACCTTCTAGCATACAAGAAGGAGATTGTTTTCGTGTTCTATGATACGGTTGAAAAATCAGTTATCAACACATGAAAACAAATTCAATGTCCACGGTTGAAGATTACCAACTTTTGGTTGAGAACCTCAATGATGGTGTTATACGTGTGGATATCAACGAAAAAATTGCTTTTGTAAATAAGCAATTCTGCAAAATCGTTGGTTATTCGAAAAAGGAATTGCTAGGTCAGGTCGCATTTGAAATTTTGCTGAATGACATTGGTTCAATAAAAGCGGTAAAAAAGGCAATTAAAGAACGTAAAGCTGGCATAAAGTCCAAGTACAACTTACAGGTAAGCACCAAGTCTGGCAAGACTAAATGGATAAACATGAATGGTACACCTCTTTATGATGAAAAGGGAAAGGTGGTAGGGTCCATGGGCATAGTCACAGATATTACGGAGCAAGTTAATGATAAGCAAGCCCTTGTTGAAAGCGAGGAACGTTATAGAACCTTAAATGAAACGGCGTTTGACGGGATCATAGTTGCCAATAGCAGAGGTAATATTATATCCTGGAACAAGGGTGCCGAAATTATTTTTAAGTACACTGAAAAAGAAATCGTTGGCGAACCGCTTACTACTATTATACCCATGGACTATCAGAAGGGTTATTTAGAGGGATTCAACAGACATTCAACAACCGTTAAATCGAGATACATTGGGCAAGTAATAGAATTGGAAGGAAAGAGAAAAACCGGTGAGATTTTTCCAATCGAAATAAATCTGTGCAGCTGGGAAACAAAATCCGGGAAATATTTGAGCGGTATCATCAGAGATATTTCCAAGAGAAAACAAATCGAACAACAAATTATTGATTTGAAGGAAGAGCTGGAAGTTCGAGTAGATAAGAGAACAGTAGAATTAGAAAAGGCCAATGATGAAATAAGAGTCTTACTGAAGGAAATGCACCACAGGGTGAAGAATAATCTTCAGATAGTGTCGAGTCTCCTTAAGCTGCAGGCGGGTACTACGGATGAAAAGGTCGCCAGGATATTTCAGGACTGTCAGGACAGGATTCAAGCCATGGCATTTATTCACGAAAACCTGTACTTGAAAGAGTCACTTTCGGAAATTAGTATAAAAGAATATATAGAGCCACTTGTAAAGGATCGTATCCGGGCCAATACCAAGCTTCGCGATAAGATCAAGCTGAGGATTAAATTGCCAGATGTAAAGTTTAACATTGACACTATGCTCCCTATTGGCTTGCTGCTCAATGAGTTGGTTACCAATACGCTCAAGCACGCTTATCCTAACCAAGAGGTAGGTATTATCAAGCTAAATATAAAAATAAGAAAAGGCAATCAGGCGGAATTGAATTATAGCGATGATGGAGTAGGCTTTCTGCGTGAAAAAGTAAGAGACAACCCAAACGCGCTAGGATTGGTTTTAATTGATTCTTTTGTAATGCAAATTGATGGTTCTATGGAGGTGAATTCGACTAAAGGCGGAACACACTATACCATTAAATTTGAAATCCCAAGCTAGCTAAGTTTTATCTGCTCGAAGCGAAACTTCGTCTCCCAATTCTACGCATCCCTCCACAATCACTGTTCCCAGCACACCACCTCTCCAATCTGGTATTAACGCGCGCATCAATCCCAAATGGGCGTCGTCCATTATCTTGCATGGCGATGTTTCCTTTGTGATTTCTATTACGGCATTACCCACATAAAGAAACAAGCCTGACGTTTCCTTTAGTGTTATTCCTTCGATAAGCAAATTGGCCCGCCTTGCTGTCCATGGTATATCAACACCCAACTCTGCACAGGCTTCACTCCAGGATTCCACGCTGACAATAGTTACCTGCCGGATTCCAGGCTTTCCCCGGCTGTCGTTCTCGACGCCAGTTTCTGGGCCAATGTTTGCTCTCTTAAGGAGTACCATGTCTCCGCGCTTTTCATTTTTTACAGCAATTGAAATTAGCTTACCCATTTTCTTCCATGAATTGAATGAACTCATCGTACAATAAATTCTTTCTGTTATACAGTTGAAACATCATAGGAATGTGTTTTTTACCCGGCATTTCGGTGTACTTTGAATTGACCTTTAGCCCTGCCAATTTATTGTGGTAGGCTTTACCGCTCTTTAGTATGGAACCATATGTTTTCGATCCGGTATACACGAGAATAGGGGGGGTGGAAGCTGAAACGTGATTGATGGGAGACCGACTTTTCCAAACCTCCTCAATTTGTGAGAAAGTTGTAAAAAAGGTGTTCTTGGCACTGTATTCCCTCTTGTTAAGATAATCATACATGTCCAGCGCAAAGGCATCGATAAGGATGCAACCCGCAATAGGGTTCGCTATATTCAAGCTATCAAACCAGGCATTTTGAGTGGAAAGCAATGCTGCCAAATGCCCACCTGCCGAATGTCCTGAAACGTACAGCTTGGTTTTGAGGCCCCCATAATCCTCAATATTATCATGCACCCATTTTACTGCACTGGCACATTCTCTGATCATCTGGGTGATCACAGCGTGCGGATGCAATTGATAATTAATAATGACCACTACTTTTCCCTTGTCAGACAGCCTTTTGCCGAAGAATTTGTACAAATTCTTATTTCCACTCCTCCAGCTGCCACCATGTATGAATATGAGCACTTCCGCTTTATCTTCTGAGTCATTTGGCGTGTACACATCTAACAAGTGCTTCTTCTTCTCATATGAGTTTTCGCTGTCTAAATAGCTGATGTTCTTGTATCTCTTTCCGTGTGCCTGAAAGCAAAATAGCATGAAAATGAGAAGAACTAGGTTTTTATACATTTTCAGATGGTTAGTTTCTTCCAGATTTTATTATCGGGTATTTTTTCATAAAGATAAACGCAGTATTTGATGCAGATATACGCACAATAATATTCCTGTTAAATGATTACATGGCTTTCCTCTTCGGTTCCATCCAATCTTGGATTAGATTAGATCCGATGAGCTCCTCATCCATACCCTTAATTGTTGGATCAATATGGCTACACATTTGTTGGAAAATGAGATTGATTTCCTTGTCAGAAATACGATGGCTTTAAGAATGTGAATAACTATTGCTCATTAAAAGAATGATGCAAATCAATACAACAGCTCGTGAAAGGACTATAAGCATAACAAAACAATAGACGGAAGGTAATTCATAGGTTGCTAATTATTGCTAAAATATTTATCTTTATTAAATGCAGAACGGAACGAAGATAATCAGCTGACAAATGAAAAGTACATTCACACTATTGCTGCTGTGCTTCGTTTTTACCTCAGCAGTGGCACAAAATCCCATCTTCAGTGAAGATATCGCCAACATTATCTATAACAATTGTACCAGCTGTCATAGAAGTGGTGGTATAGCGCCATTTCCACTGGAATCTTATAGTGACGTGGTGCTTCAAAGCAGTATAATCCCATTTTACATTCAAAGCGGAATCATGCCACCCTGGCCTCCGGACACATCTTATCAGCATTACGCCGGAGAGAGATTACTCTCACAACAAGAAATTGACGATATCGTTGATTGGATTGGTAATGGAACGCCGGAGGGCGACCCATTGCTGGCTCCCGATCCTCCCGTTTTTGTGGATGGTTCTGAGATAGGAACTCCCGACCTCAAGCTGCAAATTCCAGTGTATACCAGCAAGGCCTTGGGATTTGATGAGTATGTCTGCTTTTCAATACCTATCAATATCTCTGAAACTAAATTCATTAAGGCCATTGAGGTGATACCGGGCAACCGTTCAATTGTTCACCATGCATTGGCCTATTTGGATGAAACCGGAACCACTCAAACCGATACATCCGGATGTTTAGGTATTAATGATGCAAGCCTTATGACTGGTTTTACTCCTGGTGCAGGCCCCACAGTATTCCCGAGTATGGGGAGCATGAATATGGGCATGACTGTTTCACCGGGCTCCAACCTCGTTTTGCAGCTCCATTATCCGAATGGATCGGCAGGGCTCAAAGACAGTACTTATGTCAACTTTTTCTTCTATCCAGATTCTATAACAAATGTGAGAGAGGTGAGTGCCGGAGCGATATTGAGCAATTGGGCATTGGTTATACCTGCTGATACTATAACCACATTCGATGCACAGTATCCAACAGGTGCAGGTACTCTACCCGGCAGCTTTTCTGTGCTCACGGTGTTTCCGCATATGCACCTATTGGGCAAGAGCATTGAAGCTTATGCGGTTTCAGCAACCAATGACACTATGCCTCTTGCCAGAATTAATAATTGGGATTTTGAATGGCAGGGTTTTTACAACTTTAAGAAGGTAATGGTCTTAAATGCAGGAACCAAGCTGTACGGACAGGCAACTTATGATAATACCTCAGCCAATCCCAATAACCCCAACAATCCACCACAATTGGTGGTGGCCGGAGGGTCTACTACGGATGAGATGTTTCTCGTGTATTTTCATTATTTATTGTACCAGGCCGGTGATGAATTGCTCAATTTGGATAGCCTTCTTTCCGTACCACTTGATATAAAGAATCCAAAGGTCTCAGAAAATAATTCAGTAAATCTCAGGGCTTATCCCAATCCCTTTGATAATAATACGACGTTGGAATACTATACATCTGAGAGGAGTGAGGTAAGCCTCTCCATAATTGATATGCTGGGAAGAACCATAAAAGAGATTTCTTTTGGCCTTACCAATGGCCTGCAAACCTATACCTGGAAGGGTGATGACAGAAATGGCCGTCAGGTAATGAATGGGGTATATTATTTTCTTCTGGAGATCAACGGTGATGTTTCAGCTGTAAAAGCCGTGGTTATGCACACAAAATAACACCTCGATGGTGTGCGTTTCAAAAGTAAAAGGAAGCTATATATCCACCAACAAGAAAAAGGGCGCACAGCATATAATATAGGATTGCTCGATTGGCCTTACGGGGATTTCCCGGCGTTAACATACCCAGGTCAAAGAAGCGCTTTCCGCTTCCCTCTTTCCACATTCCACTTTTATGGTCCAGGTATGACATGCTCGCAGAATTTAATAGTTGATTGATTAATAGAGTAAGAATAATATACGGATATTTCGTGTAAAAGTTTCAATAAAAATCGTTTCAAACAAACTGAAATTCTGAGACTGCCTGTCGGCAATCAAGCATAGCGATGAACCTATCCATTTAGGCATTTCATGTTTTTCATACCTCACTGGCATGCAACAATGATTGATTTATCAATGCTTGAACCCTGCATCCTGAACCACGAAAATGTGCAGGATTGCCGGAAATAGTGCGTCAATGGTTTCGGCTGCCCCCTTGGTGGAGCCCGGAATACCCAGGATCAGCGTATTGCCTTTCATACCAGCAATTCCTCTTGATAACATGGCATAAGGTGTCCGGTTTTGCCCGTAGCTGCGCGATGCTTCCATAACCCCTGGTATTTCCCGGTCGATAATGGGTTTCAATGCTTCCGGGGTATGGTCTCTGGGGGATAAGCCGGTGCCGCCTGTTATAACAACCATGTTGATTCCAGCTGCACAATACTCCTCTGTCTTTGCTCTTATTTGCTCAGGCTCATCAGGAAGTACGATGTATTCTTTCACATCCACACCCAGCTTCTCCAGCTTTTCTTTCACAACCACGCCAGCTTTGTCTTCTTTGGTTCCCTTCGATACTGAATCTGAGCTCACCATTACCGCTGCTGTCAGGGAGAGATCACTTTTTTGTTTATACTGTGATTTTCCGCCTTTCTTCTCCAGTAGCTTAATAGCATGAATTTCGATGCCCTTATCAATGGGTTTGAGCATGTCATAAATGGTAAGAGCTACCACCGACGCTCCGTGCATGGCTTCCACCTCAACACCAGTTTTGTAAATCGTCTTCACCGTTACTTCAATAACAATATTGAGCCCTTCTATCTCATATTCGATGGCAGCATGTTCGATGGGAATGGGATGACAATCGGGTAGGAGGTCGGGTGTTTTCTTTATTCCCAACAGTCCCGCCGCCTTGGCCATTTCAAAGACATTGCCTTTCTCAACAGCGTTGTTATTTATAGCATCGATAGTCTCCTGCATGCTGACAACGACTGTAGCCTGTGCAATTGCAGAACGTAATGTGTTTGATTTTGCGGTTATGTCTTTCATGGGTACAAATTACTAAATCCCAATATAAAAGTGGGACAAGTGACGGGGGCAGGGGAATGTAAACCCCAGGCCGCTTTCCCTAGTCCCTCTTATTTATTCTCTTTCCAACCGTGCGAGTTGTCGGTGAAAATCTCCTTGCCAAAAATGGGGACCTTGGCCTTGATTTCCTCTACAAGAAAGCGGGAGGCTTTGTAGCATTCATCCCGATGCTTCGATGACACGAAGATAAATAGCGAGATTTCACCCGCGTTCACCAGCCCCAGGCTATGGTAGATGTGCATACAGTTGAGGTCAAATTGTATAAAGGCTGATTCGCGTATTTCATGAAACTCTTTTTCAGCCATTTCCCGATAGGTAGAATAATCAATGGCTATGACCTCTTTGCCGCCCTTCACATCTGCACGGACCTGCCCCATAAAAATATTATGCGCACCAATGTCTGTCTTGCTACTGTGTTTTGAAATGGAATCTGCCACAAACTGGGGGCTAATTGGGCCTTCGAGAAAAACCTTCTTAGGCTTTTTCCTTGCGGTATTCTCTGTCATAGTTTAGTATTCTACCCTGGTACCGAGATCTATTTCTTCCAAAATTTCACTCACCTTCAGACATTCGCCCATATCACCCTTATAAACCAGGGCCTTTCCTTTTGAATGTACCATCCATGTAAGGCTTTCAGCCTGCTGAAGATTACATTTAATGGCGATAATGATCTGCTCGGTTACCTGCTCAAAGGTATGCCATTCATCGTCGAATAATATTACCCTGGCCGGAATATCCGTACCGCCAGAATGCTTAACTTCATGGTCTTCTAATTCTTCTGGATTAATTTTTTCCATAGGATTAGCATTATCCACCTGCAAAAGGAGGAAGGAGCGCTACTTGGTCTCCATCATTTAAATTGAGATTAGATTCAGTTAATTCACGGTTTATTGCGATTTTGAAATTCATTTTGCTCAGCGCCGGATAAGTAGCGAACATGGATTTCATCAGCTCCTCTTTGTTATCTATGTTTTCCATGACTATTGTTTGCTCTCCAACTAATTCGCTGATTTGTCCAAAAAGTAATATATCAACCTTCATTCATTAAACGATTGGCAATCTTTAGATCTTCTTCAGTATTAATATTCGAAAACAAATATGGCGAATAAAAGCTCATTTCCGCATTTACTTCAATATATTCTGCTTTAATCTCTTTTAATACGTCCATCATTTTGAGTTTATCCTCTTTAATACAGTTTTCAATCGTTGGTATGACGCTTTTCAAATAGACTCCGCACAATGGTTCTGGAAGTCCGTTTGCTATAGGTATGACGCCATTTGAGTCAATAGTTGCTTTATTGATAGTATATTTTATTAACTCTAAAGTTACATAAGGCATATCCGCGGCGAGGACGAAGTTGAGCTCAGAATTGGAATTTACTAAGCCACTGTGCACACCGCCAAGAGGCCCTTTGTTTTTATGTAAATCAGGAAAAACTGGAAATCCAAGGTTATTGTATCCATCTTGATTGGAGATAATGATAATGTTGTCGGTAACTCCTTTTGCAAGCTCAATGGTATTGTGGATAAGTGTTTTGCCATTAAAGTGTGCGAGCGCTTTATCAGCACCAAAACGGCTGCTTTTGCCTCCTGCGAGTATGATGATGGAGATATCAGGTATCATAATATTTGATATAAAGGTGAGATATTAGTTCAGGATATTCAGTTCAAAGCTGCAAGTCTGAAGTTTTTGGTTCATAGCTTCTTCTAACTTTCAACTTTAAACTATTCTTTTACGGTAGGATGCTTACGTTAACTAGATCACCTCTATTAATTTCCAATGTTTCTTTGGGGTTAACTATTATACAATCCGCCTCCGTCAGCGACTTCATCATATGAGAGCCCTGAACTTCCAGGAACTCAACTTCTTTTCCATTAATTTTGCCAGCCAAAAAATGCGTTCTGTCATCATCCTTCTTTTTATAAGCACTGGCCGATTTAAATGCAGCCTGCGTTAAGTATGGCGATGATCTACCCATCATAGCATTGAGCATTGGTAGTACATATAGGTAATAGCAAATCATCACGGCTCTCGGATTTCCAGGTAAACCAAAAACGACTTTATCACCCTTCTTCATAAATAGTAGTGGTTTGCCGGGCTTCTGCTTCACCTTGTGGAATATCTCTTCATATCCATTGGCCTCCAAAGCAGGTTTTGTGAAATCATAATCACCCACAGACACACCACCGGACACAAGCAGCACGTCAGATGCTTCGCTCGCAACCTTTACTTTTTCAGTTAGTAGCTCCAGGCTATCCGTGCATTCCTCAAAGGATGATTGGATACACATTTTATTCAATGCAGCAACCAGCATCTCCCCATTGGATTCAAATATCTTTCCCGTGGCAAGACCGTCTGTATCGCTGGCAAATTCATCGCCCGTCACAATTATTTTAACAATAGGGGGTTTCGCAACCTCAACCTCTATAATTCCCAATGAGGCAAGAAAACCGATGGTAGCGGGATTAATAGAACTGCCCCTCTTTATGGCTAGCTCTCCTTCTTTTATCTGTTCAGCAGCCTTTCTCACATGCTGTCCCTGTTTTACCTCTTTTCCCAATACAATCTCTGATCCGTCAGCCGTTACCTGCTCCTGCATCACCACTGTATCAATTCCATTGGGAACTCTGGCCCCTGTAAAAATTCGAAGGGTTTCTCCGGCGTTCAGCTGAACCTCGCCCGGGTCTCCTGCTTTTACCTCACCCTTTACCTGAAGCCTGATTTTGTCATCGTTATGGTTATCGTCATTGTGAGCGAGGCGAGTATACGATCCAAAGTGAAAGGCATAGCCATCAACTGCTGACTGATCGAAGAGGGGATGGGAGACCGGAGAGAGGATGTCCTCTGCAGTAATTCTGCCCTCAGCATCACTGAGCTGAATTGTCTCCACACCCGTATTAGAAACGTGCTGAATCAATAAGTCTTTGGCCTCTTTGTAGTTGAGCATACTCTGTGTAGATTTGAACGACAAAATATAAAATTAGAAAAATGAGCTGAATGAGGAAGCTGAGATTGATCTTTCTATTGTTTGTGATTGTATGTGCCGGTACATTTCAGATACGCGCCGATGAGCAAAAAACGGCAGACTCTCTGTGGATCGCGGAGAACTACGACAAAAAGGAGTATGAGATTTTGATGCGCGATGGTGTGAAGCTCTTCACAGCAGTTTACTCCCCAAAAGATCAGTCGGAGAAGTATCCCACCCTGCTTTACAGAACTCCCTATTCACTGAATCCATACGGAGAAGATCAATTTCTAGCGCGAATTGGGCCTTCCATGCTGTTTGCCAGAGAGAAGTACATATTTGTATATCAGGATGTCCGCGGGCGATTTATGTCGGAGGGGGATTATGTGAACATGAGAATGCACATCGATATCAAAAAAGGAAAAAAGGACATCGACGAGAGTTCAGACACCTATGACACCGTGGACTGGCTGATTAAGAATGTAAAAAATAACAACGGAAAGGTGGGCATGTGGGGAATCTCATACCCCGGTTTCTACTCTGCAGCAGCTGTTATCGATGCACATCCTGCTTTGGTGGCCGTGTCTCCACAGGCACCTATCGCCGACTGGTGGTGGGATGACTTTCATCACAACGGTGCCTTCTTTTTGCCCCATTGCTTTAATTTCTTTTACGTCTTCGGAAAAGAACGGCCGGAACTCACGAAGGACTGGGGAAAGAGGTTCAATCACGGAACTCCAGATGGGTATCAATTTTTTTTGGAAGAATTGGGGCCATTGAGTAAAGCCAATAAATTTTACCACGATTCCATTCCATTTTGGAATGAGGCTGTTAAGCATCCCAATTATGATTCATTTTGGCAGAATATGAACATCATTCCTCACCTGAACAATGTGAAGCCGGCTGTAATGACAGTAGGAGGTTGGTACGATGCGGAAGATCTGTACGGCCCTTTAGCTATATATGATGCCATTGAAAAGAATAACAAGGGTATCGATAATACCATAGTGATGGGGCCGTGGAGGCATGGCGGATGGGCCAGGGGAGATGGTTCTAGCTTGGGATTTGTGCATTTTGGTGATGATCCGGCACCGTCCACTTTTTACCAGGAAAATATTGAGCTTCCGTTTTTTAATTACTACTTAAAGGGTAAGGGCGAACTAAAGCTCCCGGAAGCTTATATGTTTGAAACGGGCCTGAACAAATGTCATGAATTTAATACCTGGCCACCGGCCGACTTGGAGGAAAGTACCCTGCATCTGCTTTCTGAAGGACAACTTTCATTCAACAACCTCAATTCGGGGAATACCTATGATGAATTTGTAAGTGACCCTGCTAAACCCGTTCCTTACACCACGGAAATAACTACAGGCATGACGCGCGAATATATGACTGACGACCAGCGCTTTTCTGGCCGAAGGCAAGATGTGCTGGTCTATTCTACGGAAGTGTTGCAAGAGGACATAACATTTGCCGGAAGTATGCAGGTGAACTTGATGGTGAGCACCTCTGAATCTGCCTGTGATTGGATTGTAAAGCTCATTGATGTTTATCCAGACGATCATGCAGGCTATCCGCACAAGAAGGATAAGAAATATGGCGGCTATCAGCAGATGGTGAGAAGCGAGGCCATTAGAGGCAGGTACAGAAATAGTGATGAGAATCCAGAGCCTTTTGTACCCAATGAGATTACTTCGGTTCCATTTGAATTGCTCGATGTACTGCATACCTTTCAGAAAGGACACAAGATCATGATTCACATTCAGAGTACCTGGTTTCCGATAATAGACCGCAATCCTCAGAAATACGTGGACAATATATTTATGGCAAAAGAGGAGGACTTTATCAAAGCAACGCATAGGGTTTACACCGGGAAGCCCAATGGGTCGACGATTGAGGTTGGGATTTTGAAGCATTAAACTCAATAGTAATTTGACGCTACGCGTCGTAATTTGGTGCTTCGCACCGTCATTAATTGTAACTGAATTGCAGCGCAAAGCGCTAAATAAAGGGGCAGCTGTCCAAATTACAGCACGCAGTGCCACCATACAGCTAAATGGGAATAAAATGACATTAGTAATACCAACATCATGGGGATAATTAAAGCAACGGTTGACGAACAGGGAAAAGGGCAATTCAACGATGGCGAGATCATAGAGAACAAACCCATTGGATTTCCCCAGGATGGTGGGAAGCTCCGCCCTTATTCCAATATAGTGTACTGGGCACATGCACGGACGGATGTGGGCAGCACCATTGGCGAACATCCACACCAGGGATTTGAGATCTTATCCTTTGTACTGAAAGGTAATTTGGAACATTACGACAGCAAGCAAGATAGCTGGAGCCCACTTAATACAGGCGATGTTCAAATCATTCGCGCGGGAAATGGAATTTCACACTCCGAAAGGTTGAACAAGGGCGCACACATGTTTCAAATTTGGTTTGATCCTGATCTGGCTAACACTATGTACAATCCAGCTTCCTATGATGACTACGCCGCTGAGACCATAGCCACTGCTGAAGAAGCAGGCTACAAAGTGAAGATTTATGCAGGAGTGGGAGGTGTCATACGCTTAGAATCTGAGGGGATAAGCATTGTGGAATACTCATTTGAAGCTGGTACACATAAGCTGGATGCCTCTGCCGCGAGTGTTTATTCTATTTTTCAGATGGAAGGAAGCTCTAAGTTGGGAGCAGGAGATGATTCAGAAACTTTGGAGACCGGAGACTTTGCTAAGGTGGATCAATCAGAGGCTTTAGTTATTGATTGTGATGCAGCTTGCAAGTACTTTGTTATTGAATCTCCGTTGAGGCCAAGCTACAGAACCTATTCTGAAATGCAAACTAGCTGAAATGATAATAACCGGCAAAATGCTACACTTCCCAGTATTGATCTTAATTCTCTCATAATTATTGCGGTTTATGGTTCTTGAAGAATGAAATTTATAAAAGTGAGGTAGGAAGGCAGGGAACTTTTATCATCCACACCAATGAATGGAGGAATATTCTGTTCTTTTACATCCTCTGATTCTAGTATCCTGCAGGCTTCGTTTTGTGGCCCCCCTATCCCATTAGGCCCCGTAGCGCCAGGATCGGGAGCGTAATTACAGCTAACCTCCAGGGATGGTGTG
>JYMV01005761.1_pt1 | contig 19262 bp, 21 predicted proteins | sample 338911 | NCBI WGS metagenome assembly JYMV01 (sample SAMN03354496, study PRJNA234377) | hydrothermal vent metagenome | biome: Deep sea; feature: Hydrothermal plumes at the Eastern Lau Spreading Center, Western Pacific Ocean; material: Seawater | place: Tonga | collected 2009 | depth 2000 m m
ACAAGGGCAGAATCAAGATGCTTTTCAGTTTCTCGTAGTGCTTCATCAACGCGCATTCCCCTTAAATCAATTTGGAGTTTTGCAACCGAAGATGTTTTACTAATGGATATATTTGTTTTAGTGTCCAAATCTGAATTTTCAGAGGGTTCTGCGACCTGAAGTTCTGCTAAATTTAGAGTAAGAGTAATCCCATTAACTTCTACCCGGACTCTATTTTTTTTATCAGGAAGATGAATTATTTTGCCTTTATTTTTTAGATGGGGAATATAAACAACACCTCCTTTTTTAACATCACCTTCCAGAAGTGGATTAATATTTTCCTCGCTTGTTTTATCCTGTTGCTGTAATTCTTCAAGTGTCTCTTGAAAATGTTCTTTTACCTTTTTAATGGTTTCTGTATCGGCTTGATTTGTACGGATTTCAGCAATAAGGTTCTCCGCATCCCGACGGGCAGATAAGATTATTTCTTCTGCTTCTAAAACAGCGTTGGACTTTGCTTTTTTATGAGCCTTATTAATTTCATTTTCTTTGCTGAATATTTGGGTTTCAATTTGTTCAAGTTTTTTTTCACGATGCTGCAAATCAACACGGAGGGATTCTGCTGCTAAGCGCTCTTTTTCCAGTTGTCCCAATATATTTTCAAGATTCACCGATCCATCCCCTACCAACTCCTTCGATCGATTAATAATATCATCACTCAGTCCCATTCGTTTTGAAATTTCCAATGCATAACTTGCGCCGGGGGTACCCAGCTGAAGTTCATAGGTAGGAGCCAGTGCCTCTGAATTGAAAATCATTCCCCCATTTATAATACCCTTTTCATCAGATGCCCACACTTTTAATGACCCCAAATGAGTGGTTGCAATAACCGTACAGTTTTTCTGTATTAAGGATTCCATGATTGCTCGGGACAAAGCTGCACCGGCATCTGGGTCTGTTCCTGTTCCCAATTCATCTAATAAAATGAGGGTGTTTTCATTGGCCTGCTCAACTATTGTAGCGAGATTCTGAATATGGGCTGAAAAAGTTGAGAGGTCATCCTCTATAGATTGCCGATCCCCAATATCTGCCATAAATTTTGTGTAAATGGGGAATTGAGCCTTATAAGCTGGAATAAATAATCCGCACTGTGCCATGAGTGCATATAAGCCAAGGCTTTTTAGTACCACCGTTTTACCCCCTGCATTCGGTCCGGATAAAAGCAAAATCTTTTCTTCATTTAGTTCTATATTTAAGGGGACAACCTCTTTCTCAGCCAAAGTGAAAAGGGGATTTTCAGCCTTATCTAATTTCAATTTTCCACTTTCATTCATATCTGGGCAAATAGCATTTATTTGATAGGCCAATTTCGCCATGGTATTGTGCTGATCAATATATTTTAAAATATTGAATGTTTCCTGAAGATCATTATAATATGGCTGAAAATAGGCAGTAAGCTCACGAAGTATGCGCTGTTTTTCTTCGGTAATGGCAAAGTGAAGTTCTGTTAAACGGTTATTTAATTCAATAATTTCCAAGGGTTCCACATAAGCAGTTTGTCCCGTTGAAGATTGATCCTGAATTATACCTTTAACCTTTCTCTTTTGACTGATCTTAAGGGGTAAAACAGATCGACCGTTCCGAAAAACTATTTGATCTCCACCCAGCCAATTTTCCTGTTTTGCTCGTAAAAAAACTTTCTGCATGGTATCTTTAATGCTTCCTTCAGCCTTAGAAATTGAACGAGTGAGTCGTTTTAATTCTGGACTAGCATCATTTCTAATTTGGAAACTGTCATCAAATACATTTTCAATTTCCGCTTGACATTTTTTTAAATTAATTAAATTTTTTCCATTTACATGCCAAAGAGGGAAATCACTTTTTATTAAATACCGTTTTATTCTAGATGATAAAAGTAATAATTGATACAATTCTCGAAAGTTTTCAGGGGTAAGTTGAAATCCGCCTATATTCAGTGAGTCAATCCAGTTTGAAATATCCGGGATTGTTTCTAAGGGAAGTGGGTTTTTTCTTTGGAAAGCTGAAAGTAACTCATCACAATGGTCCTGAATATCAGAAATTTTCTGAATATTTATAGAGGGTGATAGTTGGGTGAAAAAATCCTGATTAAGAAAACAGAGACAGTTATCCTTCAGCCAGGAACAAATAACATCAAAACCGGTATCCCTGTAAAATTCTGGGCTGCAAATTGAATCGTTTCGATTCATAAAAAGAAGTTTTACCTAAGGTTTATTTAATATTTTCTGCACATTTTTTTCAACAGAAATTTCTTTTATTTTTTCCTGAAATATTTCCAATTTATTATCCATAGGCATGGTTAAAATCACCAGCTCTTTTACATGGTCACAAATTTGGTACATGATAGATTCCCGTTCTAATTTCTGGCGAATGGTATCCTCTTGATCCAGTTTAATAGGGAGAGCTTGAATAATGAAAATGAGAAGGCTGACAATGAGGAATCCTTTAAGAAGTCCTAAAAGCAGCCCCAATAAGCGGTTTAACCAACCCAGTAATACCAACTCAATAAATTTCTGTAATATTTTTGCGATGATTGTGATAACTATTACCGAAACGACAAATACTCCCAGGTATGCCGCAGTAACCTGCAGGGTTTCACCATCAATATAAGGTTGAAGATAGGGTATGAGTAAATTATGAAATTTAGATGCTAGAATGAAGCCACCAACGAGACTGATGAGCCTCCCCATTTCCTCAATAAATCCATGACGAAAACCATTAAAAGTGAAAAATACCAGTATCAGACTTATTACAATATCAGGAGGTGTAATGGTCATGAACTTAGCTCCTCCTGGACAATTTTCTGAACTATTTTTCCATCTGCAGATCCGGCTAATTCTTGCATTGTCGCTCCCATAACCTTACCCATATCCAGCATTGATCCAGCTCCTGTATTTTTAACTATATTTTTCACTGTCTGTCTTATATGTTCTTCAGATAATTGTTCTGGTAAATATTTTTCTAAAAGTGTTAGCTCAAATGCTTCTTTTTCAGCCAGGTCATCCCTGCCGCCTTTTTGATATTGATCAATGGATTCCTTTAATTGTTTGGCAGCTGTTTTAAGTATTTTTAATGATTCCTCATTGGTTAATGTTTCCCCTTTATCAATTTGAGTGGCTTTAATTTTACCTATAATATTTCTCAAGCCCATCATTTTCGCCTTTTCTCCTGCTTTCATGGCTATTTTTAATTCTTCTTGTAATTGGTCAAGCATGATTTTTCCTTAGATGAATTGGCAGTAAATTTACAGGGGATGGGTAGATGAGCCCAATGGAAATAGCTCACCCTTATCTTGTATTTCCAATAAAAAGTTGTCTAAATTAACGGTCTAATGAAACACTGCATTTTTCAATTAATACGAGTAATAAACGGGAGAATTTATCAAAATTAAATGCACCTAAACGGGTGCATTTTTTGATTTACAGAAAAAATATATGAAGCAAACCTTAGAGCAACTCATTAAACTGCAGGAAATAGACCAACGTCTCCTTGAAATAAAGGAGCATATGGGAGATTTGCCCGTAACAGTAGAGTCTCAGGAATTGGAGGTAGCTTCTCTTCAATCAGAAAATGAGCAAAAACAAAATCGAATTGGAGAGATTGAAAAGGATATTCGTCATCATGAAGCTGAAATAGAAGATTTTACAACCAAGCTGGGAAAATATAAAGAGCAGCTTTTCTTGGTAAAATCAAATAAAGAATATGATGCCATTAGTCAGGAAATTGACCATATGAAAGCAACAATTACTGAATCTGAAGATGTGCAGCTTAAATTTGAAGAGGAAAAAACGGAATTTGAGGAAAATATTAAACTCAATACCAATAAAATTGCAACGACTTCTGATTCGTTAACCAGTAACCGTGCTGACCTGCAATCTGCATTAGCTGAAACAACTCAAGAGAAGGAAGAATTAGAATCGAATAGGTCTATAATATTTGACAAAATTGAGCCATCTCTTTTAAATGCCTATGAGACCTTAAGAAATGCACGGGATGGTGTGGGAATGGTAAGTATAATAGGTAAGGCGTGTGGTGGCTGTTATAGTCAGCTTCCCCCTCAAACCGTTATTGAAATAAAAGAGAATAATAAAATTATTACCTGTCCAAATTGTAGTGTATTGCAATTTTGGGATGGTGCAGAAGAATAATTGAGGTTGGTGAAATGGTCGCCCTTCCTCCAGTAGGCGGAGGGGAGGAAAGTCCGAACTCCGCAGGACAAGGCGCCTCTTAAGAGGAGGGTCTCGCTAATTGGTGAGAACGGCAAGTGCAGCAGAAAGTAAACATCTCAGTCTTGTATTGAGAAATAGGTGAAATGGTGGTGTAAGAGACCACCAGTATTTATGGAAACATGAATAGCTGGGTAAACCCCGCCTGGAGCAAGATCAAGCAATCCAGTGTAGTTCGCACGTTACGGATGGGTAGATCGCATGAACTCGATCGCGAGGTCGAGACCAGATGAATGACCATTATTCGGCAGCTGCCGGAAACAGAATTCGGCTTATGATCCAACCTCATACATTTTTATATGATTGAACCAGAATGGAAATTTAAATCAGTCAATGAAGACTGTGTCAATCAGGTAGCGGAGACTTTCAGTCTGCCACATACTATTGCACGGGTTATGAGTCTCAGAGGTATTAATTCGAGAGCAGAATCCAAAGATTTCTTTTATCCTGATATTAACCACATGCATGATCCCTTTCTCATGGCGGATATGGATAAGGCTGTGGAGCGGATATTAAGAGCAATTTCAGATAAGAAAACCATCCTCATTTTTGGTGATTATGATGTGGATGGCACTACCTCGGCTGCATTTCTAACACTGTTCTTCAGATCAATTAATGTAGAATCCCACTATTATATTCCCTGCCGGGAAAAAGAAGGGTATGGAATTTCCACACAAGGAATTGACTATGCAAAATATATAGGTGCTGATATTTTCATTTCCTGTGATTGTGGAATAAATGCCTTTGAAAAAGTTGCCTATGCCAATGAAAAAGAATTAGATGTAATCATCACCGATCATCATAAACCAGATAAAACGCTTCCTGATGCCTATGCAATTGTAAATCCAAATAGGTTTGATTGCACATATCCATTTAAGGGTTTATGCGGGGCAAGCGTGGCATTTAAATTGGCGCTGGCGATTTGCGAAAAAGGGGGATATGACCCTAGTTATGCCTGGGAAAACTCTGATGTTGTGACATTGGGAATTGCCGCCGATTTGGTACCAATCCAAGATGAAAATAGAATCATTGTTCGCCATGGCATCCAACAAATGAAAAAAAAGACCAATCTGGGTATAACGGCTCTTCAAAAAACAGGGGGATTATTAGGAAAAGAAATTACCGTAGGAAGGCTTGTTTTTTGGGTAGCGCCCAAAATTAATGCGGCTGGCAGATTGGGTGATGCATCCCGTGCTGTGAAACTCCTTACGACACAAAACCCTGTTTTAGCCAAAGAAATTGCAGAGGAATTAGAAGTAGAAAATAACCGCCGTAAAGATATCACCTTACAAATTACCAATGATGCCCTCTACATGGTTAAAACCAATTGTGATCTTGAAAATGAAAATGCCATCGTTTTGGGTCATAAAAATTGGCACGCAGGGGTAATAGGAATTGTTGCTTCACGCATCAAAGAAACATTTGCCCGACCAGCTATTATCATGTCTCTAGATGATATTGAATGCAAAGGCTCCTGCAGGAGTATTGGGGGATTTGATATGGTGGATGCTCTGAGAGAATGTAAAGAATTCTTAACTGGATTTGGCGGTCACCCCATTGCAGCAGGGCTTTCAATGAATTCTGGTGATTTTAACTCATTTAAGAAAAAATTTATTCAAGTGGCAAACGACAAAATTTCAACGGATGATTTAATTCCCACAATTTATGTAGATTCAATATTAAATTTAGAAGAATTAAACAGTCGTATGATTAAGTTTTTAAATGCCATGGAACCTTATGGTCCTGGGAATATGCGTCCGGTTTTTGTGACCAATAATTTATCCATTGATGGTATCCCAAAATTGTTGGGAAGGGATCAGAATACATTAAAATTTTCCGTGAAACAAAATAAAACGCCATTTGAGTCCATCGGATTTAATATGGCTGAACATTATGAAAAACTCATACAGAATGCACCAATTGATATTGCCTATGTTGTGGGTGAGAATTATTGGAATGGACAAAGAACAATTCAACTTGAACTTAAAGATATTAAATTGAGTAAAAATTATGCCTAATCCATATATTTCCGGAACTGGATTTTATCTGCCCCCACGCATAGTTACAAACGATGAGCTTTCATCCTATATGGATACCACTGATGAGTGGATCCAAGAACGGACGGGTATAAAAGAGCGTCGCTATGTGGAAAAAGGAGTAGGTCCATCAGATTTGGCTATTCCGGCAACGGAGCAGGCTTTGAAAGCTGCCGGGCTAACCGTCAGTGATATAGATTTTATTATATTTGCAACATCAACACCAGACTTTTACGCTCCAGGATCTGGCTGTGTTCTGCAGGAAAAAATGGGTTTTAATGAAATTGGCGCCCTGGATATTCGGGTGCAATGTTCAGGCTTTATATATGGTTTGTCCATTGCTGAACAGTATATTCGAACCGGAAACTTCAAAAATATTCTGCTCATTGGGGCAGAGGTGCAGTCCACCGCAATGAATTTAACAGATGAAGGTAGAGATACTGCCATAATATTTGGAGATGGTGCTGGCGCTGCCATAATTTCAGCTACGGAGGAGAATAAAGGAATTCTATCCACCCACATGCATTCAGAGGGGAAATATCTAAAAGAGTTGTGGTTAGAGGCACCAGCATCTAATGCCGGACATCCCAGAATCACCAGGGAAGTGTTAGATGAAGGAAAACAGTATTTAAAAATGAATGGGAAAGAAGTTTTCAGGCATGCGATCACCCGTTTTCCGGAAGTTATTAATGAAGCATTGGAAGCAAATAACCTCACATCAGAAAATATTAATTTGCTCATACCCCATCAGGCAAATCTCCGCATAACCCAAATGGTGCAGAAGAGATTGGGTTTGAGCAATGATCAAGTATTTTCTAATATCCATAAATATGGCAATACAACCGCAGCTACAATACCTATTGCCCTGGCAGAAGCCTTTAATGAAGGTAGAATTAAGGAGGGTGACATATTGGTTTTAGCTGCCTTTGGTGCTGGATTTACTTGGGCATCGGCAATAATGAAATGGTAATAACAAAAAAATAAATAGAGAAAAATGGAAGATTTATATTTTACAGAAGAGCATAAAATGCTCAGAGACATGGTTCGGGATTTTGCCAGAAATGAAGTTAAACCCCTTGCCCAGGAACTTGATGAGAAGGGAGGTTTCCCATATGAGTCCGTGAAAAAAATGGCTGAACTGGGACTCATGGGAATTCCCTGGGATGAAAAATATGGCGGTACGGGCATGGACACCATGGCATTGGTGATCGCCATTGAAGAAATTGGAAAGGTTTGCCCATCAACCAGCGCTACTATGATGGCGCACACCAGTTTGGGTACAGCACCCATTGCTATTTTTGGTACCGAAGAGCAAAAGGAACGCTATTTGCCAGGATTGGCTTCTGGAAAGAAAATAGGTGCATTCGGACTCACCGAGCCCAATGCGGGAAGTGATGCCGGAAATACCCAAACCCGTGCTGTTTTAAATGGTGATGAATATATTGTGAATGGTGAAAAAGCTTTTTGTACCAATGCCGGAGAAGCAGCAGTTATGATTTTTACTGCTGTAATGGTTGAGGATGGTGAAGAGAAGGGTATCAGCGCATTTGTTATAGATGCGGATACGGAAGGTATGTCTCTCAATCCTCCGGAAAAGAAAATGGGCTGGTGTGGTTCTGATACCCGTTCTGTATTTTTCAAGGACATGCACATTCCCAAGTCCGCTGTATTAGGCAATCCATCTAAGGGATTTAAACAATTTCTGAAAACACTAACCGGTGGTAGAATTACTATTGGGGCTTTGGGAATTGGAACCGCCCAGGGTGCCTTTGCCAGAGCTTTGGCATATTCACAAGAACGGGAAGCATTTGGAAAGCCCATCCATAAATTTCAGGGGGTCTCCTTTAAATTATCAGATATGGCAACACAGATAGAAGCTGCCCGTCATTTGGTTTATTATGCCGCCTGGAAAAAGGATCGAGGTTTACCGGTAATTAAGGAGGCTGCAATGGCTAAACTATTTTCCAGTGAAACAGCCATGATGGTAACCACTGAAGCCATTCAGGTTTTGGGAGGCTATGGCTATATTAAAGAATACGATGTAGAACGCTTTTTTCGGGATGCCAAAATTTTGGAAATTGGGGAAGGAACCAGTGAAATTCAGCGCATAATTATTGCCAGGGAATTAATCAATTCTGTGCAACCCGTATGATAACTGTCAATTTGGAAAGTGATGGCGTTGATCTGCCTGAAATCGATGGTAATTGGATATCTGGAATTTGTGAAAATATCCTAACAGATTTTGAGCATTCAGAAGCAGCTTTAACAATTATTTTTTCCACCGATACAAAACTTAGAAAATTGAAAAAAGAGTATTTTTCTGTAGATATGTTAACGGATACAATATCATTCAATTTAGAAGATAAGGGTGAGGCTATCGATGGCGAAATTTATATCAGTTTAAAGAGAGTATCCGAAAATGCAAAAACTTTTGAGCAGGATTTTGACAAAGAATGTAAGCGAGTCATTATACACAGCGTTCTTCACTTATTAGGGTTTGACGATCAAACTTCAGAAGAAAAAACAAAAATGACTCAATTAGAAGATTATTATCTTTCAAGCACAATTAGTGCAGACCAAATCTAAGCAGTGGAATATATAATCATTTTTATTTTTCTGCTGATTCTATCGGCATTCTTTTCAGGAACGGAAACGGCTTATTTTCATATCCGTAAACATAGGAAAGAAACTCCCGAAAAAATAAAGTCAGTTTTAGATTCTCCTCAACGTCTGTTAGTATCGCTTTTAACAGGCAATACAATTGTCAATGTTTCCATCGCATCCTTGGCAGCCTATATCACTGCAGGTTTTGCAGATGATTATACCTGGAGCAAGTCAACGCTCATTTTAATGGAGGTGTTGGTAGTATCGGTTGTAGTATTAATTTTTGGGGAGATTTTGCCAAAAATGATTGCCATAAAATATTCCAAAGAATATGCTTTAAAAATGTACACTCCCCTAAAAATAATGATGTTCATTTTAAGTCCCATAGCGCAAGGGTTCAATGCTATTACCAATGTGGTAATTAAAATTATTCCCTTCAGAAAAGAAAAGATTTTTGATTCAGAAGAAGAGCTGAAAATTTTAGCAGAATTGGGGGAAGAAGAAGGAACTTTGCAGGAAGAGGAGTCAGATATGATTCAATCCATTTTCGACTTTAAGGAAAAAACAGTGGGTGAAATTATTACGCCCCGGGTGGATATTGTGTCATTAAAATCTGATGAAAGTATAGACAAGGCAATGGATATAATTGGAGAACGTCAATTTTCAAAAATCCCCATTTATATAGATACTATTGATAATATAAAGGGAATTCTATACGCCAAAGATATTATTCCCTACCTCATGGGTTCTCGCCCCAATGTTAATCTTCAAACTTTAGCACGACAGCCATTTTTTGTACCTGAAACCAAGCCCATTGATGATTTAATGGAAGAGTTTAAATTGCGAAAAACCAGCATTGCTATTGTGGTGGATGAGTGGGGTGGTACGGAGGGATTGGTCACTTTAGAGGATGTTGTGGAAGAGGTCATGGGTGAAATTCGTGACCCCTATGATCAGGAGGAGTCCAATGTATTGAAGCAGCCTGATGGTAGTTTTATTGTGGATGGTTCAATTACCATTTATGATTTAGAAGAAGAGACAGATATTGAATTTCCTGAAGACCGGGACTACGATACCCTGGGTGGATTTATTTTGGATATCTTAACCGATATTCCCCAAACGGGCGAACAGGTGGAATTTAATGATATGGTTTTCACCGTTCAAACGGTTGAGAATAACCGAATTGGTAAAATAAAAATTCAGATTAATTCTTGAAAGAAATCATTAATAAACAAGCCGCAATAAATTTTGATGAGCTCATTGAAGTCCTGCGCCGTTTACGGGCTCCCGATGGCTGTCCGTGGGATCGAGAACAGACATCTGAATCACTCGTACCCTATCTTTTAGAAGAAACCTATGAAATTATAGAAGCCATTGAAGGAGGGGATGCTGAAACTCTTAAGGAAGAATTAGGCGATTTAACCCTGCATATACTCTTTCAGGCTGAGCTTGCCCGGGAAGCAGGACAATTTGAAATTGCAGACTCTATTAAACATATTTCTGAAAAACTCATTCGTCGTCACCCCCACGTTTTTGATACACAAAATGGCAATCAGGATAGCGACCTCAATATGTCCTGGGAGAAAGCCAAACAGAAGGAAAAAAAACGGGAAAATTTATTAGATGGTGTTCCTAAAAAATTACCGGCATTAAACCGTGCCCGGCGAATTCAGGAAAAAGCCGCCAATGTGGGTTTTGATTGGAAGGATATTCAGCCCGTATGGGATAAGGTGGAAGAGGAGTTGGAAGAATTGAGGGAGGTGGTAGCCGAAAAAGATCCTGAACGAATAAAAGATGAAATGGGTGATGTATTATTTTCTCTGGTAAACTTGAGCCGCTTTTTGGATATAAGTGCAGAGGATGCCTTACGAATGACTATATCCAAATTTGAGCATAGGTTTGCCAAAGTAGAGAAAGAATTAAAGAAAAGAGGTAAAGAGTTCTCAGATTCCAATTTAGAAGAGATGGATGAAATTTGGAATGAGGTGAAAAAAAGTTCTATTTAATAAACTAGGCACTCATTTGGTACAAAAATACCTCTCGTTTAGTGAGGGGAATTAAGGAGTACACCCGACAGGATTCGAACCTGTAACCACTGGAACCGAAATCCAGTGCTCTATCCAGTTGAGCCACGGGTGCAATAATTTAATAGCATCAACCAATAGATCATTTTATCATTAACAAACTTTGTGGAGGCGGCGGGAGTTGAACCCGCGTCCGAATAAATCGTTCAGTCAGCGTCTACATGTTTAGGCTGTGTTCAAGGTCTTGCCCGATGATTGTGAACAGCCTCAGTCCCACCGGACCAGCCTGTACCCCGAAGGGATCTTGACCAACACTACCAGGCGCAGAGTTGGAGCAGTTTACTTTTAATGATATCTCAGAAACAGGCGGTAAACGCGCCCGTTAAGAGATAGCTGCCGTCAATTAAGCGGCAGCAGCGTAGCCGTAATCGGCATTTAAGGTTGTTTCCCGGATGATTAAGGAGGTAAACCAGAAATCCTCCACATGCGGCTAAAAGGTCGAATAAACCCGTCGAAACCAAGACGCCCCCAAAGATGTCAAAAAGCATTAGACTAAATTTACAGTCAGTAATGGGTGCATTTTTATAAAAAACTATATCTTTTAATTGGACAGAATTCCATAAACCTAATAAATTTCCAAGCTGTATTCGAACTGGTATATTTAATTTTGATTATGTTAGATTACTCTGTTTGGACACAATTAAGTCACAAGCACCATTAGCTCAGTTGGTAGAGCAGTTGACTCTTAATCAATTGGTCGAAGGTTCGAGTCCTTCATGGTGCACTTTAGATTTTTGACTCCGTAGCTCAGCTGGTAGAGCAGTAGCCTTTTAAGCTATTGGTCGTGCGTTCGAGCCGCACCGGAGTCACAAGCCCTTTTCTCTATAGAGGAAAGGGCTTCTTTTATGCCAGATAGGTGTGGTTAATATTTATATAAATACACCTCTGGTGACATGATTTTGTCACTCTTTGAGTGCTTCATATTTTCAGGAAGGTGATGAAAGGGCAATAGCCCTTTACCCTTTCAATCACGGTTTGGTGGATTTAGTGAATCTGTGAAATTTCAGTATCCTTGGATTTTTCTTCTACCAGTACCGAATCTGCCACATTGATTATAACTTCTTCAGATAAAAGGGTGGTATATCCTAAACCCTTCCATTGGAAGCTGCTATCTGATCCCAGGCATAGGCGAAAATAGCCAAATGCTTCTGAGAAGGAGAGCAAATCCGTATCCATTTTTTCCAATACACAGGAATTCATGGATGAAAGTTCTATTTCTAACTCTACCGCGTCCAATGTTTCAGTTTCAGAAGTCTCTTCATTGATAAATTCCGTTGATTGATCTTCAATTTTAACTGGTGTAGATTTATCACTTACTTCAATTTCACTTTTTGAGGATTCAATTGAAAAGCTACTAAAATATGCCAATCCAATAATAAGGGCACAAACAAGAGCAATGGTCATTTTTTCTTTCATGGGTTTTCCTTTCGTTTTGATTTTGAGATACTTCTAATAAATTGGTACCAGCTTTAATTGTTCCATAAATTATCCTACTCACTCACTAAAGATTGTTAAAATGACCTGCATCCAAAAAGAAATTACCATTAGCAGCAAACCCCGTGGATTTCACTCCATCACTGATGAAGTGGTTTCCCAATTCCCTGATATTGGAGAATTACAAAATGGCATCTGCCAGATTTTCATCAAACATACATCAGCCTCTCTTACTATTAATGAGGATGCTGATCCCACCGTTAGATTAGATTTTGAATCTCACTTTAATGAGTTGGTCCCAGAAAACCAATCCTACTATCAGCATACTTTTGAAGGCTCCGATGATATGCCTGCCCATTTGAAAGCATCTATTCTAGGTTCGTCCGTACAAATACCTATTACAAAGGGCAAACTGAATATGGGCACCTGGCAGGGTATTTATCTCTGTGAACATCGGAATCATGCTGGTTCCAGAAAGTTAGTACTTACTATGTGGGGAGAGTGATTGTTGAAATGTAAATCTACATCTTTTCTAATTCGGTGAAATTTGTCTTAAATTAAAAGCCTGTTCATTTTGTGAATTATTAGTAAAAACAAAGCTTTAAGACTTCATCACAATTTCAAAACGCAATATTTATGTCAGCAGATAATGAAATAATTTTTCAGGAAAAAATTGATGCCGGACTCAAAATTGAGCCGAAAGACTGGATGCCGGATAAATACCGCAAGCATCTCATTCGGCAGATTTCGCAGCATGCCCATTCTGAAATAATTGGTATGCAGCCGGAAGGCAATTGGATTACCCGGGCGCCATCCCTTCGAGCTAAAATGGTGCTTATTGCCAAAGTCCAGGATGAAGCTGGTCATGGACTCTACCTCTACAGCGCCACTGAAACATTGGGAATTACTCGCAATGAATTGATTCATCAGCTTCAAACAGGAAAAGCAAAATATTCCAGCATATTCAATTATCCCACACTTACTTGGGCAGATATGGGTGCCATCGGTTGGCTGGTGGATGGGGCTGCCATAGTAAATCAGCAATCTTTACGCAGAACTTCCTACGGTCCCTATTCCAGGGCCATGGTGCGTATTTGTAAAGAAGAATCCTTCCATCAACGACAAGGTTATGAAATCATGTCTAAAATGTCCAACGGAACTCCCGAACAGCAGGAGATGGCGCAAGATGCCCTGAATCGCTGGTGGTGGCCATCCCTGATGATGTTTGGACCGCAGGATTCAGATTCTGCTCATACTTCAAATGCCATGAAATGGAAAATTAAGCGGGAAACCAATGATGATCTTCGTCAGCTTTTTGTAGATCGAACGGTGAAACAAGCAGACCTGATTGGACTAGAAATTCCAGATCCAAAATTGAAATGGAATCCTGAAACCAAGCACTATGATTTTGGAGAGATAGACTGGGAAGAATTTTGGGAAGTGGTGAATGGCAATGGATTCTGCAATAAAGTACGAATTAATAATCACATCAATGCACATGCTGAGGGTCAATGGGTACGGGAAGCTGCTTTGGCTTATGCAGAAAAAACACAAAACGGAGTCTGATATGAGTGATAAGAATCTGCCAATATGGGAAGTATTTCTCCAGCCAAAGACTGGGGCATCATTTCAACATGCAGGGAATCTCCATGCAACAGATGAGGAAATGGCTCTCCAGAATGCCCGTGAACTCTACACCCGCCGACAAGAAGGCACCTGTATCTGGGTAGTAAAAACGGAACACATTGTATCCTCCAGTCCTGAAGATCAGTCATCATTCTTTGATCCGGCCGATGACAAGGTCTACCGCTACCCTACCTTTTTTAAGGTATCGAAAAAGGCAAAAGGTTTATAATGGCAAAAGCTTCACTTTATAAATATGTATTGGCCTTGGGAGATGATGCCTTGATTTTAGGGCAGAGATTATCTCAATGGGCTTACAAGGGACCCTTTCTGGAAGAGGACATTGCCCTGAGCAATATTTCTCTGGATATGTTTGGCAGAGCCAATTTACTCTTAGAATATGCTGCAACTTTAAAGGGGAATGGTACAACCTCAGATGAGTTGGCTTTTAAACGCAATGAACGGGAATTTTCCAATCATATCATCTGTGAACAGCCAAATGGTAATTTTGCAGATACTATTGTGCGCCAGTTTTTTCTGGATGCATTTTATAAATTATTCTTACAAAAATTAACGAAAAGTAAGGATGAACAACTATCAGCTATTGCACAAAAATCTATAAAGGAAACGACCTATCATTTACGGCATTCTTCAAAATGGATAATTAGACTTGGAGATGGCACAGTCGAAAGCCATGCTAAGGTGCAGTCAGCCATTGACAATTTATGGATGTTCACCAATGAATTATTTGAAATGAATGAAATTGATAATGAAATGTTGGAGCAGAAAATTGGTGTGGATTGTTCAAAATTAAAAATAGAATGGGATAAAATAATTAATGAAGTTCTTTCTGAAGCAACATTAAATCGGCCGGAAGATGCCAATATGCCCACCGGTGGCAGGCAAGGTATTCATACAGAACATTTAGGTCATCTATTATCAGATATGCAATATTTACAACGGGCATATCCCGATGCCACATGGTAATAGAAGTTACTACCGCTTCAATTTGGGAATTACTAAAAACAATCCCAGATCCTGAAATTCCAGCAGTTTCTATTGTGGACTTAGGAATCGTACGGAATGTAGAATTTGATGATGATCAATTCAATATTACCATCACACCTACCTACAGCGGCTGCCCAGCATTTTCCTTTATGAAAGAGGAAATTATTCGTCATTTGGAAACGGAAGGAATTACCAATTACCAAATCGATACAGCTTTGGCACCACCATGGACTACAGACTGGATGAGTGATGAAGTGAAATCAAAATTGAAGGAAGCCGGAATTGCACCTCCTTCCCAAGAAGCAGCATGTCCACAATGTGATTCGCAAAATGTACAAGTAATTAGTGAGTTTGGATCCACAGCCTGTAAAGCTCTTTACAAATGTAATGACTGTATTGAAATATTTCATCATTTTAAGCAAATATAATTTAAATGATACAATTTGAAAGAATAGATGCTGTAGGGAAAATCACCTTAAACCGACCGGAGAAGTATAACTCATTTGTTCGAGAAATGGCATTGGCTCTACAGGATACCTTAGTAAAATGTGAATCTGATGATTCTATTCGCTGTATCCTTATTACCGGTGCGGGAAAAGCATTCTGCGCAGGGCAGGACTTAAAAGAGGCTATCGATCCAAAAGGACCGGAAATCGAGAAGATTGTTAGAGAGCATTATAATCCCATTATAAAGAAAATTCGTGCGATTGACAAGCCGATAATTGCAGCTGTCAATGGTGTGGCTGCTGGAGCAGGCGCTAATTTGGCTTTAGCCTGTGATATTGTCACGGCTACCCAATCAGCCAATTTTATTCAGGCGTTCTGCAAAATCGGACTTGTACCAGATAGTGGTGGCACCTATTTTCTACCTCGACTCATTGGTCTTCCTAAGGCTACAGCTATCATGATGACGGGTGAATCCGTATCTGCTGAAAAAGCGGAACAAATGGGAATGATTTATGCTGTGTATGAGGATGATGAGTTTGAATCCAAATCATTAGAGTTGGCTAAATCCATTTCTGAAATGCCTACCAAGGGGTTGGGATATACCAAAAAATTATTGAATTATTCCCTTAATAATTCTCTGGATGATCAATTAAATTTAGAAGCCGAAACTCAAGCGCTCTCAGCTAAATCGGAAGACCATAAAGAGGGCATTCAAGCATTTCTGGAAAAACGATCTCCAATATTTACCGGTAAATGAGCCAATTAATTTCTGTTATCGGAGCTGGAACCATGGGTTCTGGAATTGCGCAAGTGGCGGCATCAAACGGATGTCAGGTTACCATTGTTGATTCATCTCAACCAGCATTAGAAAATTCCAAATCTAAACTAAAATCTATTCTTAATCGTTTGGTGGAAAAGGGAAAAATAAATGAAGAGCAATCTAAATCCATTTTAGCCCGTATTCATTGGACTACCAAAATGGATGAGATTTCCAATAGTAATATGGTTATTGAGGCCATTGTTGAAAATTTAGAAATTAAACAAAATTTGTTTTCTGAAATGGAATCATTGGTGTCTGATATCTGTATTTTAGCAACTAATACATCATCTTTATCTGTTTCAAAAATTGCATCAGTCTGCAAACTGAAAAGTAGAATAATGGGGGTTCACTTTTTTAATCCGGTGCCGTTAATGAAATTAGTGGAAGTTATTCCCACAGAAGAAACGGACAAAAAATTATTATCAGAAGTAAAATCTTCCCTTGAGGGCTGGGGTAAATCGGTAGTAACTGCCAAAGATACTCCCGGATTTATTGTGAATCGTGTAGCTCGGCCATTTTATAGCGAAGCCCTGAAAATTTACGAAGAAGGCCTTGCTGATTTTGCAACTATTGATTGGGCAATGAAAGAGTTCGGCGGATTTCGCATGGGTCCATTTGAACTCATGGATTATATTGGCAACGATGTGAACTACTCTGCTATGATGGAACTAACCATGACCCGCGCTACAAACCCTCCCCCATACAGAAAAAGTTGATGGACGAAGGATTGTTGGGCAGAAAATCCGGTAGAGGTTATTTTGATTATTCAGAGTCTGCTGTTAATCCTGAACCTAACAAGGATGAAAAATTGGGCAAGAAAATATTCATCCGGATTTTAACCATGCTCATTAATGCAGCGGCTGATGCTTTAAATGGAGCTATTGCTACCAGAGACGATATTGATACGGCAATGACTACAGGAGTGAACTATCCCAAAGGGTTACTGAAATGGGCAGATGATATTGGATTGAATGCACCCCTTGCTCAATTAAAGGATCTTCATACCCAATCTGGTGATGATCGCTATAAGCCTAGCCCATTATTAAAAAAAATGGCAGAAGAAAACTCCAAATTTTACGCATGAGCATACCTGAAAAAATCGTAGATAAAATGTATACTAACGATGCCTTCAGTCAATGGTTGGGGATTGAAATTGTTAGGGTAAAAGATGGTTTTTGTGAGGTGAAAATGAATGTCAGAAAGGAGATGCTTAACGGATTTCAAATCGCTCATGGAGGGATTGCCTATTCTCTGGCTGACAGTGCACTGGCATTTGCATCAAATTCTCACGGAAGAAAAAGTTTATCAGTGGAAACTTCTATTTCACATATGGTGTCCGTTAAAAAAGATGATGTACTTACAGCCATGACTGAAGAATTATCCCTCTCTGATAATATTGGAGTTTATCTCATAAGCATTACTAACCAGAAGAAACAGGAGGTGGCCCATTTTAAGGGCACAGTATACCGTACTTCTAAAGAATGGTTCCCGGGTGATAAATGAGCAGGAAAGACACTTACATAATTGATGCAGTTCGAACACCCATCGGAAATTTTGGAGGGACTCTCTCAAAAATTCGTATTGATGATCTGGCAGCACATGTTATCAAAACATTAATCTCGCGCTATGATTTTGATGCGGGGCAAATAGATGACGTCATTATCGGTTGTGCTAATCAAGCTGGAGAAGATAACCGCAATGTGGCCCGGATGGCTCTTCTCTTGGCCGGAATTCCATTCAGTGTTCCTGGTGAAACGATAAATCGTCTCTGTGCATCAGGTATGTCAGCAGTGATTCATGCCCATCGTGCCATACAATCAGATGATGGGGAATTATTCATAGCCGGAGGAGTGGAACATATGACCAGAGGTCCTTGGGTGATTTCAAAAGCATCCAAACCTTTTGGAAGGGATTCAAAAATGGAGGATTCCAGCTTTGGATGGCGGTTTATTAACCCTAAAATGGAGGAAATTTATGGTACAGAAGGGATGGGACAAACTGCAGAGAATGTAGCTGAAAAATATAATATTAACCGGCAGGATCAGGATGCTTTTGCGGCTCGTTCACAAAAACAAGCATCCGCAGCCCAAAAAAATGGGCGTTTTAATACAGAAATTGAATTTGTGGAAATTCCACAACGAAAATCAGAGCCCGTTAAGTTCAGTGAAGATGAATTTATTAAGCCTCATACTTCACTTGACGGGTTAGAAAAATTAAGGCCAGCATTCAAAAAAGATGGAACCGTAACAGCAGGGAATTCTTCGGGCCTCAACGATGGTGCAGCTGCCATGCTTATTGCATCAGAAGAAGGGATGAATGTGCATGGATTAAAACCATTGGCCCGAGTCATGACATCTGCAGTGGTGGGAGTGGAACCTCGTATAATGGGCATGGGGCCGGTTCATGCTTCTAAAAAGGCCCTGAAAAAGGCAGGTTTAACGATGAAAGACATGGATGTGATTGAACTGAATGAAGCTTTTGCTGCGCAGTCATTAGCATGTATCAGAGAATTGGGACTGGAAGATGATGACCCAAGAATTAATCTTAATGGAGGTGCCATTGCTTTGGGGCATCCACTTGGAATGAGCGGCACCCGGATCTTGCAAACAGCAGCCATCGAACTTCAGATGAAAAATAAAAAATATGCTCTTGCAACCATGTGCGTAGGAGTGGGGCAGGGCTATGCTGTTATTATAGAAAATATTAATAATTATTAATTGATAAAAATAGAGAACTTAGATTATGCAACATGAAAATTGGTCATGCCCAAAATGTGATCACAAAGAATATGAAGTAGGTGAAATCAGGGTAGCAGGAAGTTTTTGGACTAAAATATTTAATGTTCAAAATAAAAAATATGCTTCTGTTTCGTGTGCAAAATGTTCCTATACAGAATTTTACAAGGGACAGCCATCTTCACGGCTTGCAAATGTATTTGATTTTTTTACAACTTAATAATTAT